>Ga0308159_1000167_pt1 | contig 219713 bp, 193 predicted proteins | sample PhyCR1_FD_201040 | JGI IMG/M metagenome (GOLD analysis project Ga0308159, IMG submission 201040) | Phyllosphere microbial communities from UC Gill Tract Community Farm, Albany, California, United States - DLSLC.R1 | ecosystem: Host-associated > Plants > Phyllosphere > Unclassified | place...
TCCTGTTCTTCGTGTTTCTCTGATTCTCTAGGATCCTTTGTGTTTTCTCCAAGATTGTTTTCTTTTTCCACCTCTGTCTGTTTGCCTTGTTAATCTTCCTGTTCTTCGTGGTTCTCTGATTCTCTAGGATCCTTTGTATTTTCTCTAAGATTGTTTTCTTTCTCCCCTTAGTCTGTTTGCCTTGTTAATCTTCCTGTTCTTCGTATTTCTCTGATTCTCCAGAATCCTTTGTGTTCTCTCCAAGATTGTTTCTTTCTCCCCCTTAGTCTGTTTGCCTTGTTAATCTTCCTGTTCTTCGTATTTCTCTGATTCTCCAGAATCCTTTGTGTTCTCTCCAAGATTGTTTTCTTTCTCCCCCTTAGTCTGTTTGCCTTGTTAATCTTCCTGTTCTTCGTATTTCTCTGATTCTCCAGAATCCGTTGTATTTTCTCCAAGATTGTTTTCTTTCTCCCCCTTTGTCTGTTTGCCTTGTTAATCTTCCTGCTCTTCGTGTTTCTCTGATTCTCCAGAATCCTTTGTGTTCTCTCCAAGCTATTCTTGATCCTCTTACGTCTATTTGCATTGCAAAGTATAATGCCAATAATGGGCGCATAACCGAGACACTTAAAATAAGTACCCTTACGGAAACCCGTAATTTTTCAGCTCCTCATAATTTTACTTTTAACGAAAATTAAAAGCTATTATGAGTTGTCACATTATCAATTATGACCTAAACAAGTCCAAAGGCTATGAAAGCCTGTTTGAAGCCATAAAATCATATGGTACGTGGGCTAAGATTTTGGAATCTTGTTGGGCTATAGTTACGACGCAATCTGCAGAACAAGTTAGAGATCACCTACTAACTGTTATGGATAGTGATGACGGAATATTTGTGGTCAAATCTGGAAAAGAAGCAGCTTGGAAAAATGTCGAATGCTCAGATGATTGGTTAAAGAAAAATCTTTAATTAAAATGAGAAATCTAATTCCTAAGTGTAAGTATTATCAACGCAAAACAGTTATGACAAAAAATAATTTCTTTTTATCGATGACGATTTTGATTATGTTTTCAGGTTGCGGGCCTTCCCAAGCAGAATATGATAAATTAAAAACCGAATTGAATGAATGCAAGTTTGGAGCTGAAAAACTAATTGCGGCTGTTGAAAAAGCCTATTCAGAAAAAAAATATGTTGAAGCTAGAAAGAGCATTGCAAATTTGGCTCAAAAACATCCCGAATCGCCTAAAAATGCAGAGTTTGCCGAACTTCTTAAGAAAATTCAGCGAGAAGAAGCTATCGTGAATGCTAAAAAGGTTGCCGCAGAAAAAGAAAAAAATAGGTTGGCCAATCTAAACAATACCGGAATTTGGAGTATAAATCACTATGTTGATGATTTTGGAGAAATGACAAAGCAGGCGTATATAACAAACACTGATTTAATAAAGGGCTCTTTTAGTAATACTGCAACCCAAAACTCGGCTTTAGATGTAAAATTTCTGATCAATAGTCCTTCAGATATTACTTTACAGTTATTTGAATATGCCAGAAATAATCCTGTCAAAGCCTATTCATCCGACAGTTATACTGTGTTATTGCAGGATAAAGATGGAAATCGTATAAAATTACGTGCTGTCAATTATTCCGATAGATTAAGTTTTGAAAATATAGTCTCAAAACAACTGCACAGCGTTTTATTGAAGGGTGGGACTTTAAAGTTCAAAATTATAGAAAATGACACCCCTACCACCGAATATGAATTTACCATTCAAAATGCTGATTGGTATGGAAATGCCTACGAATTATTAAAAAAATCAAAATAAGAATTCATTTAACAATTTAGAACCATAAAAGAAATGGCAAGATGCACTGCACCAGTTTACGGACATAGGACAGCGAGCGGTAGAGAGGCCTGCCCCGCATGTGGTGGCAACGGTAACTATCGCGGCTACAGCAATTACAATCGTTACGATTCATACTCGTCCCCATCTTATTCCTCACCGACGAGCAGCAAAAGTAGTGGTGGCGGTAGTAGAAGCTTAAAACCACGTTGGTCAAAAGCAAGTTCGCCAGTTTTTTACACAGCTGCCGAGGTGCTGTCGCTCACACCAATCCGCCAAACAGTCGAGACGCGAGCGGCTACCCAACCTGAACTTAGGGACGTATTTCTTTGTCACGCATGGGACGATCGACAAGGTGTTGCTAAAGAATTGTATGATCTACTGGTATCAAACGGCGTTTCCGTCTGGTTTAGTGAGAAGGACGTGGGCCTAGGTGTGCCGTTGATGCGAGCCATTGACAAAGGCTTAGCGAACTCACGAATCGGGCTTGTATTGGTAACTCCTGCGCTTCTTCGTCGCCTACCACAAGAGGGTATTGCCGATAAGGAACTGTCAGCATTGCTAGCGCGCGACCAATTAGTTCCTATTGTGCATGATACAACATATGACGCTCTTCGAGAAATTAGTCCACTTCTTGCATCTCGAAGTGGGCTAAGTACTTCTGAAGAGCCTATGACACAACTCGCCGCCAAGCTTGCTGAACTTGTTGCTATCTAGATAAGAGGATAATAAACCCAAACTAGAACTGTACAAATCGCAAAAGTTGGCCATTCTATGCCAAATAAAGTTTTGCAAAATTAGCGGGAATCATTTTCGAATTATTAATTGATGTTCTAGTTATTATTCGATTTTTACCTAAAGGTTTATCCAAACAATCGGCAGTAAAACCTGATTACTGCCGATTGTTTGACTGTAGATTCTATGCCCTTTTCAATCTACAAAGCGTTACTTTTGACCCTTTGAGCCATCTATTTTAATGATTATATTTACAACAAGAGGATATTTTTAATTAAAATTGACTACCCTAGTTTGAGCCTTGAATCCTAAAATGAGTACTTCTAAAAACAAACCGGAAACAGACTTCGATGCGACCATCATCCCAAACGATGGACACAAGTGGAGCGATGAGATAAAAGAATTGGCTAAAAAACAAGTGCAAGAGCTTCATGCGCAGCGCACGCCTGAAAGGATAGCTACAAATCAAATGTTGGCTACGCTTTATAAACTAGAGGAAGAGCAAGAAAATTCAAATAGCTATTAAACTCTAATAGTATTTGATCGTAGCGTATAATCTATTAGAGTTTTTGATAAAAAATGGCTGTTAATGCAATTTAAAGGTTGATTTTTAATTAGAGTTAATTAGAGATTGGTCTACTTTGCCTCATGAGTTCGGGCATATCCTGCTGCATTATTAATTAATGTTGGTTAAATTTGTATGATGTCAAAGGAACTGAATAAGCGCGTCGTTGTTGTGCAATGGAAAAGATTTGCAGGAACCGGTGTAGACGTTTTTTCCAGTCTAAAAGGATTTTGTGATAGTTATCCTAGTTATAACTATCATACCCTGAGCAACTATCTTTCTAAGAAGAAAATTCCTTTTGAAAACGATGAAGTTAAAATCGAAAGGCAACCGCTTATCCAAAAGGTTAAACGTCCAAATTTGCCAAAGGTATTATTCTGGGATTTTGATTTTGACAAGTTGGATTGGAACAGAAGCTATCGAACCATTATCGAAAGAGTGCTTGATAAAGGCGACACTAGGGATTGGGAAGAGATGATTAAGTTTTACGGAAGAGAAAATGTAATCAAAGCACTTAAAAATGACATCAACTACCTTTCTGACATGACCATGGAAGCCGTTTGTAAGTATTTTCAGTTGAGCAAAGGAAAACTCAAATGCTACACAAAGAGACAGTTACAGCAAGGGCACTGGATTTGATATATTATCCAACAAATCCTTTGCATACACAATTAGTTCCCTAAGATACTCCTAACTTTTTGTAAAAATCAACTAGCCATACCTCCTCCTTTGGAGTTAAATAACCATTTAATTTACGAACCAAATCGTAATAAATTAGCTGTTTGTGTTCATAAATTTTACCATTTCGATCTTGATATGAGCCAATGAGAAAGTAGTAAAATTTCATCGTCTGCTTTACCCCATTTGATCTATCTGCAAATAATGTTCTAGTTACTTCTATTCCATCGGTTAGTCGGTTAATCGATATAGGGAAAAATGTTCCCAGATCAAATAGCTTATCGTCAGAGTCACGGCTAACCATATGTATAGTAAACTTGCACTTGTAGGCAGTTGCTTGCTTAACGCATAAATTTATATAGTTTCTCAACGTATCGTTATCTACCTCCGTCCGAATGTCACAGAAGTCCATTTCCGGTTTTATTTCACCATATACCGTCGTTTTAAGAGAATCTTTTACTAGTTTCTCTATTTCTTTTTTTGCTGTATCATATTTAAGGCCATATTTGGCAAAGCCGTCTGCGTAAGCTTTGCTAATCGACTCAGTGTTCTGCCTCATGCGTACAATATTAACCGAATCTCTTTCCCTAAGTTCTTTTGCTTGCTTCTCTTCTTTTAAATTGTTTTGGACTTCGCCGTAAATCATTTGAAAAACTTGCAAACAAACAAGGAAAATCAAAATAATCAGTACCAAGATACCCGTACTCGTCAGTTCTGTCTTTCTCCCCTTTTTGGATATTAAAGGTTTATAAGAAGGAAGGCTTGCTGCTAAAAGCCCAAGTATAATCGTCAATATGCCTACAAAAATCCCCATGAAAATTTAGGTAGTCGTACTGTTAACTTTTGAAGTTTATTATTAATCATTGTTCCTGATCTAAACCGTGCTTTTGTTTTTCTGATGGCTCAACATGATTGCATAGTAAATTTTTCGCCATCCCTTTGAATACGTAAATTAATGCTTTTTTTTGAAAAACAAACTGATTTCGGACAAGCCATCAATATTAAGCAGTCTTAACCCTGTAAAAGCTGATTCTAACTAAAATTGAAAAACATTAGTTAGTCGTCTTGACTACAAATTCGGTCACGGCCGTCCCCAGGCATCGAAACATCATTTTCACTCAGGGCCTCCCAATGTGCTTGTCAATGCAAAACCCTTTTCACGCTTACTTTAGTCAAGATTTATTAAGGTACTACCCCAATTTACCCAACTTCAAATACTGATTCACGTTAGGTTTGGAAAAAATCACGTACCTACCATGGTACTGACGTGATATGCTAAATAGCCTTACAGATATTTGAAATACAAAGGTGCTAACCTAGGTTATCGCCCAATAATGAACATTGACCATTCTAATTTTGGAATGAAGCAGTAGAGTATGTAGACATAAATTTAATCGCAATGAAATTAGACCTAATCACAAAAGAAGATCTCGAACAGTTCAAGTTGGACATTTTCGCTGAAATGAGAAGCACGCTTAAAAAGCTTGGTGCACCAAACGAAAACAACGAATGGCTTAGAACAGCCGATGTAAGAAAACTGCTCAAGATTTCGTCGGGCACATTGCAGACGCTGCGGGTAAATGGAGTGATCCGCTATAGCGTTGTCGGCAAGATGTTCTTTTACAAGCGTGAAGACATCACCAACATGATTGAGCAGAATCGTTTGAACCCGTAACTATTTACCCAAACTCGATATTATGAAACTTTCATTTCCAGTAGACAATTTCTTAAAAAGGGCGGCGGTCGACGAGGGACTTCTTCCTACCCACCTTTCCCTTTTCATGGCCATTTTCTTTTATAGCAAGGATGACGCTAAGGCCGAGTTTCAGATCAGCAGAAGAAAGCTGATGAAATATTCGCGGATCAAATCTCTTGGCACTTACCACAAATGTATGTCTGAGCTTATCAGTTTTGGTTACATTACTTACTTACCATCTTATGACCCGATTAAGGCGAGCAAGGTTTCGATTTTGTAAAAGCAGATTGTCAGTGGCATGGTCGCTGTCTGCATCATGCAAAGTCCTTTTCCCTAAAAGAAAAGGAGCAAGCGGAAGTTGGGCAGAGCCCTACTTTGCTTGCCCTGCGCTGCGCTACGGGGGTTGGAAGTATACTCCAGGTATACTTCGCCTGTTCTAAAGTGACTATAACCTTTAAAACCATATACTTATGGGTATATCAGCAAACGAAGAATCAACGAAACCGACAGAAAAGTCAATCAGGTTTTCATTGGTGGTACATGACAAGCTCCAGAAACTTTCTGCCAAGTTGGGAAGGCCGCAGACTTTGGTGTTCTCTCAGATGGTCGATTATTTCTACCGTACAAAAAAAGATCCGATAGACCTGAATGATGAGATGCTGAAGAATTCCATCCTTAAAAATGCACAGAGCCAGATCGCCTTTCTCAAAACGCAAGAAAAAATCTTTCTCTTTCCGATGAATGAAAAAATAGGTGAGGTATTGGAGCAGCAGGGAGAAATCCTAGAAGCTTTAAATGAGCAGGTTCTGCAGGCCAACCAGGCGCAAGAGGAACAACACAAAAACCAACTGCAATATCTGAAGGGAATTTACACCAAAACAGAAAACATGGTGAAGCAGTTGGAAGAAAAAACAGTGCTGAAATCGAAGTTTATTTATATCCTTAATAGCTACATCAATGCCAGAGAAAAAATCAGCGGGCTGTTCAACGGAAAGGAAAAAGACGAATTGATCGAGGAAACCATTAAACAGATTAAAAGGCTCTGACATGTACATCAACATTACCACCAGCGAAACGGGAAACAACAAGGGCAGCAGCGGGCAATTGGTGCATTATCTCGACAAGGAAAATAGGCTATTCGATGATAAAAAAGAACTGTGGTTCAACGGCAAGGGTACGGATATCGAATCCTACCATGTAAAGCATGCGTTGGATAGGAATGTAGCGAAACTTTGCCGCACGGATGCGAAGTTTTTTCTCGTCAACATCAGCCCGAGCCAGAAAGAGATTGCTTTTTTAAAAGAGCGGTTTGGGTATGACAACATGGAGGTTGCCATGAAGGATTTTGCCGCGAAGGTAATGGACGAATATGCAAGGAACTTTAACCGTGCGGGGATTGACAGCGCAGATAACCTCCTTTGGTTCGGCAAATTGGAAAACCATCGCTATTATTCTCACAAGGATAAAGAAGTAATAAATGGAAGCAAGAAGCGGGGTCAGCTAAAAGATGGAGAACAGATGCATATCCAGATCATTGTTAGCAGGAAGGATATTATGAATACGATCAAGCTGAGTCCGATGAACAATTCCAAGGGAAATAATGAAGCTCATTCCAAGAAGTTGGGGCAGTTCAACAGACTTGCGTTTAAGCAATCTGGGGAATTGTTGTTTGACAAGATGTTTGGTTTTGATAGAGGACTTAAGGAAATGCTCGATTATGCCAATACCAAAAAGAATGGCACGCCTTTGCAGAAAGAACAGATGAAGGTCTTGGAATTTGTAGCGCCACATCAGGACTATGCAAGGGAAGTCAGGCGGGAATTGGCAAGGGAAGTGGGCAAAAGCCATTTTACATCAGTCAACGACATGTTGAAAGATGCGGGCAAGACCATAGATGGATTTCTTAGGATAATGACCGAGCCAGCACATTCAAATGAACCGACCATAAATCCTGTTGAACTTGCCGAGAGGAAAAGGAGAAAACAACAAATGGACCAAAGTCAAGGACTTGGCCGCTAGTTCAGGTTTCCCCCTCGCGCATTTGCGGCCTGCAAAAACGCCCGCCCACAAAACTATTCCAGTTTTTGCTCTGGTGTTTACGGAGAAATCTTGGACGATTGCCTGTATTTTTAGCATCGGCTTGGTGACCAAAAGCTTAAGGCTGGGTCTTGGTACGTTCGTTGATCAGCCACATGGCTTCGAAGAGTTTGACAAGCTGTTCATAAACAATAATCACATCGGATTTGGATAGGCTCTCTTCCATGAAGGTTGTACTCAGTGCGTCATACAACCAGATGTTAAGTATTTTTCGATAATCACAAAGGTTGTGGATTTTGAATATTTTCTTCAGCACGGATGATGGTTTGACCATTTCATTGACCGTTAAATGTTCTGGATAATCGCGGAGTTTTTTCCTCTCCATTTTGAGAAACCATCTGGCAGTTGCGTTTTCCTTTTTTGCGTTGATGTCAACCTTTCCGAGTTTTTCATCTTTTAACAGCCATGCGGCCTCAACAAGTTTTATGGTTAGTTCATGTCCGTAGAGTATGGAAACTGGATTTCTGTCTGGTGAGCTATCAGATTCGAAGGCGGCTTCGTTCCGCCATTCCTTTAACGTCTTCAGGTGGTCTCGCAACCATGAGGAACTGAAAAAGCTGTGTATAACGACGGTTGGATTTGCTATTTCGTCATTGTCGAGATAAACGATCCTGTGTTTTGATGGTTGGTTTGCATACTTTTCCATGGCTCAGCTGTTTATTTGTAAAGTCGTTGCTTCATCTTCTCGAATCGTCTCGTCCACTGAGCGGTCCGAATAAAGTGCCGCCTGCTGAATGAGTAGTTCGATCTTTTCATTGCACATCGCTTTTGCCAAAGAGAGAAAAGATTGGGTTCGTTGATAGAGAGCTTCAGCGTCTTGTCTCGAAACCGAAAAATCGTCCTTATAACGTGCGTGTGAATAGCTTTTCGCCATTACGTCGAAAAGTCTTTCTTCTTCTGGACTGGAAAGGAACAGTTGATATGGTCTGTCGGAAAAACAGAGGCATAGTCGAAGCAGGCGGTGAAGATTATGGAATTCCGAGCGATAGGCAATATGAACCCTGATTAAACAGATGCAGGTCTGCTCCACTGCCTGATGGAGCATGAATGCACAAATTTTGTACTGCTCTTTTTCCAGACATTCGGAAGCACAGAACAAAAAACCATCGGCCAATGGCATGCGATGGTTATAATGCTTAAGGGCTTTTATTGCACCTTTATTGGGGATAAAAGGTGGGACAAAGGAAGTGCTCGTTATGCCGTCTTTGCTGTAGAGCAATTTGCCGCTTGTAAGTACGGAGATAAAAAATCGGCTGTTTGCTTGTATTGCTTCCTCAATGGTTTTCTGTCCATGACAGATAACGGTTATCAGTCCTTGGTTATACTGTGAATTGACAAAGTCCTGTACCTCATAATCTATTCGTGTTGCGGTTTCGGTAACTAACAATAGACAGTAGTTGCAATGGAAGGAAACATGATTGTCGTTGAAGCAACCGTAATTGGATTGGGAGAAGCTATTTCTGGAAAAGCTGATTATTTGAAGTGGTCCGAACTTATTAGCCATGGATCTAATCAGTAAGTCGAAATGTTTCGAATGGTTGTCAATGGTTGTTGTGATTTGACTTTTCATAGGTTCTCATATTAGTTTGTACCGCTATGAGTCTTGAATGCCAGATATATAAATGTGGGATCTGCCAACCATGGTTACATGAAAGTTTCTGAGGCCTTACGTCAACATGGATTTACAGCAGATCCCACATCTATGCAGATGCACAAATATAGCACATCTAACCATAGATATGGTATTACTCTGCTGTCCTGCGTTGACGGCCTCAGATTCTGTTACCGCAAGACTCTTAATATTCGTTCTTTATTGTTCTACTCAAATATAAACAAATAAAACAAACCCTACAATAGTAGGGTGAAACTATTTTAGTTTATGCCTTACTTAGTCTTGCTATGAGCAAAATATCAAAGATTGAGCAGTACGCCATTGACAAGGTAAGAGAAAAGCGAATCGCTGCAGGGCTCAGTCAAGAAATGCTGTCGTTAAAAATGGAGCTCAATTCCAAGTTTGTGGGTAATGTGGAGAGTGTTAAAAGGACGACGAAGTATAACCTCAACCATTTGAACAAGATTGCGCAGATATTTAAGTGTTCTATTAGAGAGTTCTTTCCTGAGGGGTCGATTGCGGATTAATAGATGCTGACACTTTTTGACGAAACGAAGTGCGCACTCAGAATCGAAAGGTAAGTACTTATGGGCGATATCTTTAAATAGGTTACTGTTTGGTTGCGGAATGCGTGGCAACTTTAACCGAAATACCAGTTTATTAGGACATGTTAATAGTTTTAGTAATAGAGATACAGATATTATCATAATTATAGATAATTTAGTAGTTAAATTGAAACTGATGTCTCTTATTTATGTACAATTGTCTGATATACACTTTGGCCAGGAAAAAGGTGGGGACGTCTATATTCACGATGATATCAAAGAACAGTTATTGTCAGATGCGCGAGAATATGTTAATCAACTTGAAAACGGAAAGGCAGATGGGGTAATTATATCTGGAGACATAGCTTATGCTGGAAAGCAACAGGAATATGACGCTGCAGGTAAATGGTTGGATAGATTAACAGCCGCATTAGGCTGCGAGGTGACTGCGGTTCAAGTTGTTCCTGGAAATCACGACGTAGATAGGGATAAAATTACAGAAATCACTCAGATTACAATTAATGATATTCTCAAAAATGGTGATGATGCACTTGACAAGTATCTTAAGGATGAGGACGATCGTGACTTTTTATATAAGCAATTTGCTGGTTATAGAGAATTTGCGGAAGGATACGACTGCCCCTTAGATACAGAAGGCAAAATGACTAAACATCGGATAGTCCAACTAGCTCCCGGTAGAAGATTAAAATTCGTTGGAATGAATACCGCATTAATCTGCTCAAAGAATAAGGAAGAAGAAGAAGGAGGATTAATTCTAGGTAGAAGGCAGCGTGTGATTCCAATCGAACCTGGCCTGGAATCAATTATTATTGCGCATCATCCGCTGCACTGGCTACAAGATTCGAAAGATGCTAATCTTTATATCAAAAACAGAGCAAGGGTATTTATTTCTGGGCATGAGCACAAACCAGCTCATAAATCTATTCCTGTTGAGGGCAATGGTGACCTGTTGATGATCGCTTCTGGTGCAGCAGTACCTCCTGATTTGGACCCCGAATATGATTACTGTTATAATATACTGGAATTAGCTTGGCAAAAAGAAAATGACGCGCTAGTTCTGAAAATACATGGGAGGACTTGGGACGATGATCATAAAAAATTTATTGCCGATAAAGTAAACTTCACTGACGGGATAGAGACCTACGTGCTTGATTGTCCCAACTTTAAGCAATTGCCGCTCAAGTCAGATGAAAAAAATATTGAACAACCAATTCAAAAAGACGATACAGTTTTTGAAACCTCAACTACGGAATTTTCCAAAGTTGATAAAGAGGGAGGCGTTTTGGATGAAAAAGAATTTCACTTAGTGCTACTAAAATTTTTCAGGGATCTTTCAACCGCTGAGAGACTTACCGTGTTGATTGAACTCGGCGCAATCCCGAAAAATTGGAATGATCGACTGAGTCACTCCTTAGAAAGAACAATTTTTGATAAAATTGTTAAGGAAGGAAAACTGCAAGAAATACACGAAAAAATTAACCAACTCTTACAACATAAATAACCATGGCTGAGATCGCAAAGTATATCAGAATTTTTAACGCAGCGCCTACCGATGATTTCGTTAGCAAGCGGATTACGGCAGTCAATGCCATTGAGAATGCTATCAAAAAGAAAGTTACGACTAAGGATGTTTTGGATTTTGCTAATGGGCTTTTAATGGCATTGGAAAATTCCGGCAATTCCAATGATGTGGTGAACAGCGTGTCTATAGTTGCGCTTAAAAAGAGTAGTACTGCTTTTGTAGCTGAGGATGAATCCCTACAGTTAATTACTTGTACTATGCTTGCCACTCTTCAGATACTCGAAAAGGCTAGGGCTTATGATCAAAAACCCTCACCAGAATATATACTAGCGGCGGCATTATGGAATGGGCTTTCTTTTCAAAAACCAATTGCGGACAAAGAACGTTTGGAAGCCTTGCGCATAGAATTATTGCAGAAAGCGACCAAAATCGCGACTGATATATCTGAAACAGCCAGATCACGCAAAGAAACTAAACCGAGAAATATAATATCAGTACCCTCAGATAACACTTTTGCAACACATTTGACCAACGTGGAAGCCTCATACGGAAAGTTGATTGACGCTATGAGAATAAACTCAATTCTAGATCGCGAAGAATTGGACATCCTTTGGTGGACAATCGGAGGTTGGAGTAGTATTTGCAGTAAGCAAATAAGTGCATTAAATCCTATTCAAACGTGTATGGTATCGAGTGTTGAAGTTGGTCTATTATTGAGAAGATTCCCATCCAAGGCACACACTTTTTTAGCTTGTAAGGGAGCGGATCAGAACCGGGAATTTACCGACGCGGAAATCATTGAGCACATGGGAGAAGAATTGCCTAAAATTAATGTAATTATTAACACAAACGAAACCTTAGCTTATAAAAAGGTATTTCCGGTATCCTCTCTCTTAATTAATCCGAACGACATAGAAGCAAATAATATTAAAAGGCCCCTGCATGAGTGGTCAGCTAGATTGTTGATTGAATTCTCATTGAACAACATAAGCAAATTCGCTGAATGATGGAAGAGGACCAAATGCAGATTTGCAATAAGCCTGAGTGTACTTTTTCGCAAACAGGACAATGTGTGTTAAATAACGATCCTCCGAGATGTCCTGATAGGTTGGCATCGATCGCGGATATCGCATCATCATCTATCAATATTTCCGGTGATATAGTGCTAACTCCACCTGAAGAGATGGAAAGATTTGCAGCAAGCCTTTCACTAACTCCTAGGGAGACTCAAAAGCTCACCAGAAACAGATACTGCAAGATTATTGCAATCCTCGGTGTGCCAGGTACTGGTAAAACAGCAAGTTTGGTAAGTTTATATTTGTTGCTGGCTCATAACAAGCTTGCAGGCTTTCGGTTTTTGGATTCAAAAAGTGTAATGGCATTCGAGGAAATCAGTAAAGGGTCCAGACGGTGGAATAAAGGAAAGTTGCCGGAACAATTGACGACACATACAGAGCTACAAGATGACAGGGTAGCTGGTTACCTTCATTTAAGGCTCCAAAAAAGGGAAGATAGTCGCATTATGGATTTGTTGTTAACTGATTTGCCAGGTGAATGGACATCATCTTTAATTGATACGGATAGATATGACCGCTTAGGGTTTCTAAAGTCTTCAGATAGAATTTGGTTAACTGTGAACGGGGAGGAAATTGCAAATAAGACATCAAGGCACTCCACAATTCATAGGATCACATTATTAATCGGTAGGATTACCACTTTCCTGAAAAATGGTATTCCCGATATGACCATTTTAGTAACACATTGCGATAAAACGGGACCTGTAACACAGTACCTTAAACCAATTAAAGACCTTGAAGATGGTTATAACATCAAAATTTTTGAAATAGCGTCTTTCTCAGGGAATGAAAATGTGCAGCCAGGCTCAGGAATTGATGAACTGATCGGTGATTTAGCAAATATGAGGACGAAAAAATCATTTGATTTCTGGCCAGATACGGATGTAAGTGCCCACAGAAGGCACATGCTACAATTCCAAAATAACAGATAGGATTATGAAAGAAAAATCAATTATTTTGGTTGGCGGCCCAGACTCTGGTAAGTCAAATTACGTAGCTAGATTATGGCTTGCTATTCAGAGTAAGAGACATCACCTGATAGCTTCAAGGTTACCAAATGATGTAACTTATGTTGAAAGTATTTCGGAGCATTTGTTAAAAGGAAAATTTGTTCCCCGGACAGAGCCTGAAGAAAGGAATAGGGAATTCCATGTTTCTGTAATCACAAAGGACGAGAGCATTTCCGCTGATATCGTGGTGCCTGATATTTTAGGCGAAATTTGGAAGAAAGCTGTAGCCACACTTGAAATACCTGAAAAATGGCTTACTGCCTTGCGCAAATCTACTTCAGCAGTACTGTTTGTCCGAGTTCATTCTAAAAACAATGTGGAACCTTTGAACTGGGTGACTAGCCAAGAATTTTTAAAGATGGGAATTGGGGACGTTCATGAGCAAGATATTCCGACACAGATCGCATTAATGGAACTTCTAAGGTTTATTGATGAAAATATAAGTCGCAAAGGAAAAGAAAAACCACGTGTTGCTGTTATTATCACCGCATGGGACTTTTTAAGTAAGGAGGAATATGCTTTAGGTCCTGAAAAATATTTGGAAAATGAGTTTCCAATGTTTGCCGGAAGGCTTTCAGATATAGATAGTCTTGAAGTAAGAGTATTTGGCTCTAGCATTTTAGGAGGTGATTTAAAGACTGAAGCGTTCGTCAATGATTTTTTTGAGCAAGATATTCATGATAAAGGTTACATAGTTGAACAAGGTGGGGATGGCAAAACTGAGGAAATCAAAGATGTAACTAAGCCAATAAACTGGCTACTAAACCAAGCGTAGAGATTAATGCAATTTAATTTTCAGATACATAAATACAAAAACGGTCATCAACTGGTTGCTTCGACTTTAGAGTTGAGCAGGGCTGATCAAGATACGGTCGATCGATTGTCGGACATATCTGGACAGTTACGCCCTGGGGAATTATTTGATCCGTATTTTACATGTTACGCAGTCCCTTCAGAAAAATACTTTATAGTAGCGCGTACATGGCAAGATCTCGAGGCGCCACGAGCAGGTTGTGTTCTAACTAAAAGCATTATTATACAAATGCATGATTGGGAGATTCACAATAAAGTACAATGTTTTTTTACAGCTTTGGTTTATTCAGAATTCGATCTAACCTATCCAATTATCACTACAGAAAATAAATTTGACAATTCCTTTAAAGGTATAGATGCTCCTGTTGAAGAGTTGGTAGAAGCCCTATTCTTGGAGCAGCGAAAACCCATATTGATATTTGATTGTAAAGACGAGGCTCAGATAGTCGTCAGATTATATTCAGTTTTCTGGCCCAACTTAAGGCGCAAATTTGCAACCTGTACCTACTCCCTTGCACCTAGGTCCGTAAATAATAGGCCTTTTGATCTTTTATTTTCCAACAACATCATGCGTACACGCTTTTCGGATTGGGCAGGTCGTCGTATCGAGGGAGCAATTAACAATCGGAAAATGGCTCGTCATCGATGGACCCATGAACTGACAAAACGTATTTTTAAAAGTAGTGAACCGTCTTTATATGATAAATCTATAACATCACTTTTTGACTTTTCACAAAATAGCAATGAGAATACATTGAGACTTAGTCTTTTATGGGACGAATTAGTTGTTAAAGCAAAATCTGAATCATCACCGATTGCGATACTCGGCTTGTTGGATATTATTAATTCCCAGCCTGTTTTTGTTGCTGCACTATATCAGAGCCTTGAACCATATATTAACCGTGCGGTAAATGATGCGTTAAATATTTTACCTCCAAATGAGGCTTGGAAATTCTATGCCGGATTGCTCGTAAAGCATAAAAGAAAACTTATGGGGCGAGACATGCTTTTCGGCGTGAAAGAAGCGTGTACAGAACTGACTCGGATTTATCCCGACATAGCAATCGATTTTATCTCTAGTTTCAATCCGATATCTGAAAATATTCCCTCTATGTTATATGCTAGCATTGGAAATGGTCTTTCGGAACTTTCATCAGAAAATACGTTTAATAACAGTCAAAAAATTTCCTCGCTGGTCAATCTCCATTTTTTAGCTACAAGCCTAACATATGCAAAGATGTTGATGGATCGAATTCAAAACGGAGAAAAACAGTTAAACAAAACTATAGAAAGTAGCTTGTTCCATCCAGATATCAAAGCAGTACAACGGGCAAAGTTAAATTTGATGCAATTTATTAGGTCTCCTAGCCATTCACAGGTTTTACAAATGCTTTTATCTGATATCGCACATGACGCATTTTCTCGCCTGTTAAAAAATATTGCCGAGAACACAAAGTTTCTTTATCATGAATTTGATGATTTGCTAATAAAATCAGCAGGCAAGAATAACTCATATGACAGGTTGCTGGAAATGGTTGTTAAATATGCAGATAAACATCGGGGCGAAGAATTTTTAATTGAACTATTTGTTTCCAATCCGCAACTAATTGAAAGCTATCTTGCGCTCTTAACATTCACGGAAGTAGATTCAAGGGCTGTGATTTGTGAGACTATTAACATACTTTCGGAAGACAAACTTATTGAACTCGCTGGACATCGAAGTGTAATTAAGCAGATAATACCTCTTTTATTGGAGAGTGAAAAGTTCAAACCAGTAAAGGTCGCCGAGCTAATCTTAATTTCCGATCTCCCGATTGGAGAATCCCTCAGTGCATTCAATAAGTTGCCGACTAATGTTATAAATTCTGTCGATCCAGAAAAACTGTTTAAATTGATTTTAAAAGCATTTGGGAAGCCCAAGCCCAATTCGTTCGCGCCTCTTCTTAAAAAGCTGGATCAGGCCCAAACTGTTGAGCTTGTCCGCCGATTTTTTAATCCAAATAATGCATATGGGAATATACTTTTAGTCTTTCAAACATTTTTAAAGTCAACGAGCTTATTTAAAAAATCCATGGCAAAAATGGTTGATGTGGTAAGCGAAACCTTAGCCAATCAATTGTCTGATGACATCGATATCGAATCAGTTGAAAACTGGATTGAGCTATTGCGTCTTTCTAATGATAGTGATAAACGCAGGCGAGCGGCTTTTGAAATGTTAGGTTATGCTTTTAAAGGAGGGATTGCAGATCCTACTAAATTGATCTCAATATCTTTCCCAATTGTGTATGACACATTTCTACATGGCAAAAGTTTAGTTCAATCTATTGCATACTGGGTTTTTTCTGATTGGGATAAATGCAAGACCCTTAGGTATGATCTTGTTGAAAGGTATTTAGCATCTAATTGGCCGATGATGGGATTATTTGATGTTGCAAAGAAATCTGGTATTCTGAAAGATGTCATTTACATCCTGAGCAATTCAAAACAGGGTAAGAAATTTATGGAGCACGCATATTTTGAAATTTTGAACGGCCCATTTCAAGTTGACAAGGCTATAGTAAAACAGTTAAAAAAGCACATTAAAGAGAAATAGTAATTTGATATATATATCGATATAATAGTTATCGTATGTGTTTTTTCAAGAACTGTTTGATAATTGCAGCAGGGATAAAGAACGGTTTTTTATCAAATTGTATTTCTATAAGATTTTTCCGGACTATATAGCTGCCCTGAAAGATTCCGGCGGGCGAATGCAGATTAAAAATGCCTCGTTTATTATTTCCTTCAAATTTTCCCTTAAAAGATTTAGACTGTTCAGTACCATATTCTAAAATAGCATCAATACTTTCCGTAAAAGGAATTTCTATCTTCATAATCAATTATGCATTTTTGTTCAGGATATTTGATTGAATTGTAGTGAAGCTAAGAAATAACGAAGGAAATATCGTTATTTCTTAGATAGAAAATTCAATTTTCTAAGGAAAGCTAACCATTCCACTTAAATCTGCATCACGAGGAGCGACTTCCAGTCCGAATAAAAAGCTATTACCTAACCGTAATATCATTTTTGAGTAGCGTTTCATTAGCTCAAATTTTCGATTTTTACTTATGTAAGCAGAAAAAAAATAACTCCAATTTCCCCTTTTAAAAAACATTCCCTATCTTAGTATACCATTTGGACCCAAAACACGTCAAACCGTTTTGATGAGCACATTGGCCGAAACCGCTGCGAAAAACCACATTATAGGCGCCCAGGGAAGCTTTCTTATCTTCTCGTCGGGACCACTTCCTTAGATACAAACCAGAACATTGTCGCGCAAATCGTTGATTTTCAAGACTTTGTTTTGGTTTTTATAACACATTAAGACTCGTTTTCGACCATTTTGAATGGTTGATTTTAGTGAGTCGAAAACTGATCCAATTGGATTGAATAACCTGACCATTAACTTTTAACTCAACAACCTTGCACCCTCGCACCGCATGGAGTGCCGCATCAGTCTGTATGGAATAACCTTAAAAGTTAAAATATCTGTAAGTTTTGATCCGATTTTTTTGTTAAAACGGTATAGGCATTGGCAAACTGTTCCTTTTTCTTCAATCCGAAAAGGTTTCCCATGGTCTTTTTGATATGGTATTCCAGCTCTATTTTTAAGCCCTTTACAAAGCTTTTAGGTATTTTTCTGTTAATGAATTCGTTAAATTTCACCGTTTCCGGGGCAGTCATAGAGACTTTGTCTTCCAAGATTTCCAATCCCTCGCTTTGTAACAAAAACCGCAATGAAGTGGGCGTATACATATTAATGTGGCCATAATCCAAAAAGTGTTTCATCCTTTTATCTACGCCAAAACGGTAATCTTTCGGCACCTCAAACACAATATATTTCGCTACCCGTTTTAATTCCCGGATCAGCAATCTTTCGTGTTCAACATGTTCCAGTACGTGGGCAAGAATGATCAAATCAAAAGCATCATCCTCGTATGGAATTTTATAACCATCAAATGTGCGCACCTCTTTAAGTTTAGAGAGATTTCTGTGCTTAATGCGATCAACCCCACTTTGTGCAATTTCAAGCGCATAAAGTGCTGGAGAAAAGTTCCACTCATTTAAAAAATGAAGAATACTGCCATCGCCGGCACCCACTTCCAGCACTTTTTTCGGCTTGATGTTTTTACAAACCGCTACAATATTTTTTGCTTTGTATTTTGCACCCAGCATCCGCCAGGCCACATCATTGTTATTGTAAAAATTATCGTAAGCTGCTTTTAAATTCTCATCAATCATTGCGCCGGTATATTTTTTTAGGTTAACGTTAAAACGAAGGCCCGAAAACTTAATTGTTTCGGGCAAAAGAATCCAGGCTTAGATCTTAAGGCAATTGTTTTCCTTATAAAATACAGAGGTAGCCTTTTCATAGAACAACCCTGGCGAAATACCGCTAAAACTAATCTCTTTAAATCCCTTGTCTTTCAGTAAAGCCCTTGCCGGCTCATAAACTTCGCGCTCACTATCATCCAATACAATTACACCATCAGCAGATAAAGCAGCCAGGCTATACTTGCAGCAATTTACCCGGTCACGTCCGTCTACGATAATGATGTCGAACTTTTGATCCAGTAAAGTAGCCTTTCTGGCATATTCGCCATCACGCTGTAACTCACAAAATATCATTTCCGCATTCGCCGGGCTGGTGCCTTTCACTTTATCAAACCAGCCTTGATCATGCTCTACAGAAGTTACCTTTCCGGCACGTTCAGCATAAAAAATGGTCGAACTTCCAGATCCATATTCAAAAATATGTTGTGTTTTATTTATCCTATCTCTTATAAAATCGATGAAAGAATAAGTAACCCATGGCAAGGCCTTACCCTGGCCGTCAACGGCTTGTTTCTGATCAAAAGCGGTAAACCAGCCAATGCTGTTTAAATAACCTTTATGTCCGTAGGATAATAATGCTTTCAGCCTGTTTGGCTTTGCAATGAGGGCTGCTAGTGCTTTTAAAGTGCTCAACGTTTAAGTATTTTTTGAAATGCGGTGATCAAAAATAGTGATTTTAACATCATTATCCCCTGGTGTCGGGTTTTCGGAATTAATAAAACATAAAAAGTAGAAACAAAACAGGCAATTAATGTGGCTATTGAGGCACCAAAACCAGCATATTTAGGGATGAGCCAAAAATTTAATAAGATATTGGTAATCGCGCCGGCGGCAGTACGGTAAAAAGAAATTTTTGTATAGCCTTCTGCAATTAAATACTGTGAACTTGCCATTCCTAAGAAAACGAAAATGCCCGACCAGATATGGATCGAAAGCATTGGCCCTGCACCATCATATTTACCGCTATAGGCAAGGTGGATCAGATCAGAGCCGAAAAAGCTGATAAATACCGCTATCGGAATATTAATATAAACAAGCAAATCGTACAAATTGCCCAGGCGTTTTTCATACCTGCTCAAATCTGTTTTCCGGGCGTTTAACAGGGCCGGGAAAACCGAGACTACAATCGCACTGGGAATAAAATACCAGGCTTCGCTTAAATTCTGCGCACTGCTGTAAATCCCAACAGCCTTACTCCCCACACTTTTTAACATCACTACATCGATCTTCATGTAAATGGTAACCATTACTGCCGATAGAATTAGCGGGGAAGATTTAATCAGCAAAAATTTTGCGCGTTCTTTGTTAAACGTCCAGTTCAAAATCTTCAAACCTCGGTTCTGATAGGCAATTACCAAACCCGTGGCCAAAACAACAGCATCTACGATATAGGCAAAAACGATGTAAATCAACGGCAGACTAAAAGTGATAATCAGGATTTTAAAAACTGATGTAACAATAAGACTCACATTTTGTACCTGTACAACGTACTTCGATTGTACCTGAGATTGAAAATAAGAATCAATTACATTAAATGATTTAAAAAATGAGGCAAATGCGAGGAGCGCAATCAATAAGGTTAGGGAATCGCCGGGGTTGGAAGAGAAATTATGGCTGATCAGGTAAATACCAATTGCAATTGGTATCAGTAAACCGTTGGCAACCATTCTTAATACCAATGATGTGCCCAGAATTTCATCTCTTCTGGCGGGTTCCTGAATAACTTCGCGGATGATGAAGGTGTCTAAACCTAAACCACCAACTGCAGCTAAAATAGCCACTAATGATAATCCAAAACTTAAATCTCCAAATAAAATGGGCCCAAGGTATCGGGTAATTGCCAGATTTACAATCAGACTCACCACCTTGCCAAACATCAGCCAACCCGCATTCTTAAGGTACTTGTTAAATGCCTCTTCATCAAAACCCTTTATGCTTGGTAATTTCATTAGCGCAAAGATGTAAAAAAAATGCGTGAACTAGGTGAGTGGTGCACCAACTGCAATATCACACCTATGGCCAGGGTCGCCATGTTTGGGGTTCAGCCTGGCTCCTGTCTGTGGGGTTTCAAGTGCTCCTGATGTAACTTCTGGTGCTTTAAGTGGTATTGCTGCGGGTGTCACAACCGCTTTGGCAGTTAGTGGTGCCCCAACGGCTATGTCGCACCTGTGGTTGGGTTGTCCATGCGGCGGGTTCATTCCTTTAGCTACTTTTTGCGGCACTGTTTGGGTAACTACAGGCTGGCTGTTTACACTGGTGGCCAATGCTGCAGGTTTAGCATCTAACGGAGCACCAACTGCAATATCACATCGGTGTCCTGGTTCGCCATGTTTCGGATTTAATTTCTTCCCAGTTGTGTGCTGAGTTGAAGAAACGGCAACAGGTGTAGCTGGTACAGTTGTATTTGCAGGAAGTTTTTGCGGCAGTACGGCACCTGTTTGATGGAGTGGGGCACCAACGGCAAGTGCACAGGTATGTCCTGGTTTGCCATGGGCCGGGTTATAGATTAAAGTACGCTTCTCGCTTTCAGTAATAGGTGTATTAATATTCTTTTGCAACCCATTTATGCCGTTTGGTGTGTGTATCACGGCTGGTGTAGTTTCATTTTTTTCACTGTGGCAGGCACAGAAAAGAATGATGGCAGATAGATAGAGAATTTTTTTCATGAGTGTCAATTTATGGGTTACTCAAATATGCTAAATTATCCTATGCTTTGAAACTCTTTTCTATTCTTTCCAATTGCTTCAAATGGTGCTTAAGGTGTATTTCTATAAATCTTAACCATTGATTAGCATTGAGATAGCCTAAACGTGGGTGTTGGGTTTTCAGTTGTAGATCTGCCAGGTGGATGGTTTCGAAAGAACTTTCCAGGGCAGTTTCAAATTCAATGATAAAATCTAAAGCCGCTGTTTTACTGATTTTTTGAATGCGGTCTACCAGCCTTTTCGGCACTTTGTATTTTTGTGCAGGAGGGAATGCACCGAGTAACAAAATCAACCTCACTATAAACAGAGTTGGTTTTTTCTCACCTTTTCCGGTAATGGAATTATTCAGCGCAATGATGGATAGCAGACTTGCATCAAAAATATGTGAATACACCTCGCTATAACTCCATCCGCCAATAGGCGGCGTGCGTTGAAAATCATGATCAGCATAGGCAGATAACTTCGATTTGTAAGAAGCTATGATTTGATGTATAGAAACCTTAACCTTTGCTATATTCATGTTTAAATATAAGCATCTCTACTTAAAATAAATGCAATAGATCTTTTAGGTGTTTAATTTGCCCGCTCACATCGGCTGGCTTATCTTTTTCGAGTGGGTTAAAAAATATGGCCTCTATCCCAAAGTTCAGCGCGCCATAAATGTCGGCTTCCAGGCTGTCTCCAATCATGATGCTCTCTTCTTTTCCAGCCTTTGCTTTCTCCAATGCATATTTAAAAATCAATGGATTTGGTTTATTCACACCCACATCTTCAGAAATAATTACATTTTCAAAATACGGATTTAAGTTAGAAAGCCTCATTTTGGTAAGCGTAGTTTCTTTGAAGCCATTTGAAATAATGTGCAGCGTATACTTTTCTTGTAAATAGCTTAACACCTGTTCCGCCCCTTCAAACAAATTGGTTTTGGTGGGTGAGATGGCTACATAATCATCTTCGAACTGGTTTGGAACGGCATCAGGACGAATGCCCAATTGAATAAAAGTTTTACTAAATCGCTCTGCCCTGAGGAAATCTTTAGTGATCTTTCCTAAATGATAATCTGCCCAAAGCTGGTGGTTATTCTCCGTGTAAGCGGTGATGAAATCAGAACAGGAATGAAGTCCCAAGCCTTTCAGGTTGTAAGTTTCATATAGTTCATTCAATGTTTCTTCTGCATTGCGATCAAAATCCCAAATGGTATGATCGAGATCAAAGAAGATGTGTTTTTTATGTTGATGCATGGTTGCCTGCAAAGGTAACGGTTATTAATTGCTTTACAGGAAATCCGATACTTTTGCATTTAATTCTTCAATAAGTGCCTCATCCATGTATGGATATTCATCGGGAATATCAAGCACAACTATAGCAGCATGATCAATTTCGTTACCAAACCGCTCACTGATTCTTTGCTTATGTTTCTTTTCCATCACAAAAATTAAATCAGCCCAGAGAAGGTGTTTGGCAGAAAGTTTTATCCTGGCAGAAGGTTCAGTACCGGCAGATCGAACCTGATGTGTTGGGTGGTTCTTAAAAATATTTTCGGCTGTGGCACTTCGCCATTTGTTCCGGCTGCAAACAAAAAGAATGTTCATTTTACGGCCTTAAACTTTTTCGCCATAAGCCAGATCGCCGGCATCGCCCAAGCCCGGAACGATGTAAGATTTACTGGTCATTTCCTCATCAATTGCCCCTAGCCAAAGCTTCGCCTTCGGCAAATTGGCACGTACATGCGTAATCCCTTCTGCACTGGCAATGGCCGCAACAATATGTAACTCAGAAATCTGGTATCGGCTAATCAGTTCCTTACAACACATCACCATGCTTTGCCCGGTAGCCAACATCGGGTCGGCCATGATTAAAACGCGGCCGTCCAAATCAGGGCTGGATATGTAATCCATCTGGATCACAAAATCTCCACTTTTCTTTACTTTTCTGTACGCTGATATAAAACAGCACTCCGCTTTGTCAAAAATGTTCAATAACCCCTGTTGTAATGGTAATCCAGCCCTCAGAATGGTTGCCAGTACAGGCTGTTGTGCGAGTACATCGCAATTAGACAAGCCAAGCGGGGTGGTTACTTCCTTACTCACATAAGTAAGAGATTTGCTAATTTCATAAGCGAAAAATTCTCCAAGGCGTTCCAGGTTTTTTCGAAAACGCATCGAATCTTTCTGGATATTTTCATCCCGGAGTTCGGAAACAAAGGTATTGGCTATCGATTTGGTTTTGCTAAGATCAAAAATCATGAGGTTGTTTCTTTTTTTAGGATAGAAGATTACTGGTGAATTTGATTTCCTGTATGTTCCAGCATCTGTTTAAAAGCATTGTTTAACTTCTTATATTTTAAATGTGTCGAAAGGCTTCGCAATTGCCAGCTACTTACAAGCGTTCCTTTTACTACTTTCACCGAATGGCTGAAATGAGCTATTATTTCATTAATATCTTCAGTGTTTAACTGTTCCAGAGCAGCATCTGTAAAACAATATGACTTCACATTTAAAGCCGTTACTTTTTCCAGCTGCAAATCGTACCAGTTAAATGGTGTACAGGTGCCCGCTCTAAATCCTGGTGTTTCTGCATAACCCATAGAATAATCTGAAGTAACAGCACTATTGAGCAGGTTGAGGTAGCACAGTGGAAACTTTAATACTTCAAGTTGCTGGCTGCTGAGGTTAACCTGGTCTGGAAGTATTTTTTTAAGCTTTGCAAGCCCGGCTTTAACATTGCTTATTTTCTGTTTGTCGCTCGCACAGGGCCGCAACAAACCGACAGCACTTTTATTCAGGATCTTCGAGATGCCTGTGATACCGGTATAATCATCAGGGATATCCGGGAAACCCACAAAAAAAACGTGGCTAACGTTCTTCAGACCGAGAAACGAAACCACCGTTGGTAAAACCTGCTCAACGTTAACATCAAGACCGGTAAGGCGATCAAAACCTGCACTGATAAAATCATTTTCTTTGCTTACAATAGTGTTAAAAAAGAACTTGGTTTTATTGATAAATCCACTGGGAATTTGTGCCGGAATATCAAAATTTATGGTTGGCTGTTGGGAGAAACTTTTTTCATGAAACTTAAACTGCGGATATTTGGTGAGGATGATGTTTCTTAAGATCATTGCCCATTCATCTATAATCGGCCGGTCAAGAATCTTCCATTTAGACTGATAACTTTTATTTGCCCTAAAATCATCAGTTGTTTTTTGCTGATGAAGATACTCTTCGTATCTGCTCAAAATAAAGAATGAAGCAGCAAAAACATCGAAGGGGAGTGGCGAGTTTTGAACGGGGAAGGGCACCTGGTAATCTCCGAAAGAAATGGTTTTGATTTTAGTTTCTTCCAGCTTATTGGAAAAAAGCAATGCAGAGCTTTTAAAAAATAACTCATCTGCCAGTGGGGCATCACCATAGCTTATTTTAGCATTTGTGCTATCTAAAAAGAACTTACTGTTGCCAGTAAACTCAACCTCAGCCTTGAGGATGTCCCTAAAGATAAAATTAAAAATATATTTTATTCTCGGGGTTAAAACTGTGGAGAAAACGATTAAATGCATACTTATTTAAACAATTTGGTAATGTATAACTAAGATTATTAATAGTGTTCTCACAGAGCTGAACTTCAATTTAGCGAGATATAAAAGTAAACGGTATTTAACACCAATTTAATATTAAGACAAATTATCTTTTTAAAAGTTTGTGGCGAAGGTTTTATCAGGATAAAGAATTTTAGTGCTGTGGCGGGTTTTTCCGTTGGTTACATGGACAATACTCATTTGATCATCAAAAAGATCGTATAAAATTGTATTGGTCACCTCAGTGCTTTTCAATGCATTAACCTGATTAACTTCCAGATAGATATTGGTGGCTTCATGATCAATCTCAAAGCCAACATATTGCAAAGCTACAGGCTTGCCGTTTACCTTGATCTGAAGGTGGCTTATCAGGTATTTTTTTACTACCTCATCCATCTCCGTCTTCATGGATGGCTTGGAAAGATCGGTTTTTTGCTTGTACAGTTTAGCAAGAATGGACTCAAAATCGTCTGTAAAAATGCGGCAACTTACCTCCAATGATTTCTCTTTGGCATTGAAACCAAGTTCTGTGGTACTTACGTGGAGCGGATGTTTATCTGTTGCCGAAAGATTTAAGTAAACCAGGCATAGTAAGGGTAAAAGAAACTTCAGTTTATGCATAATTCAATTTGATCATTAACAACTGAATCAAAGTTACAATATTAATGTGCTTTTTTGATTAGACAAATACACATATCAATGATTTTTGCTGGTTTTAACGCTTAGATCGTAACAAGTTTGGTGATTAAGTTGCTCTTTTTAAGATAATGTCTGGTTTCTGATGTAAATGATTTAATTTTATGCCAATAAAATAGTGGTCCTTTATAAACAGCTTATCTATTCATGCCTTTGCAAGATTTTATCTTCTATTTTAAATTAGGTTGGGAACACATTATAAGCCTCGATGCCCTAGACCATCAGCTTTTCATTTTAGCACTCATCGCGATCTATAGCTATACAAATATTAAACAAGTTCTCATCCTGGTTACTGCTTTTACCATTGGCCATTCTGCTACGTTATTGCTTAGTGTTTTAGATGTAATCAGGTTTGACAGTGCCTGGGTCGAGTTTTTAATTCCCTGTACCATTGTCATTACGGCGGTGAGTAATTTATTCAGAAAAGATTTTGATATGAAATCAGTAAGAATAAATTATGTTCTGGCCTTGGGTTTTGGATTGATTCATGGCATGGGTTTCGCAAATTCCATTAGAATGATGTTGGCGAAAGACCAGAACATGGGATGGGGGTTGTTTGGTTTTAATGTGGGTTTAGAGGCGGGACAGATTTTTATGGTGCTGATCATTTTGATCATTACTTTTCTTACTTTTAACTACACAAAGATAAAACGAATTAGCTGGGTTCTATTTATATCAGCAGCCGTATTTAGCCTGGCTTTAAAAATGGCTTTAGAGCGAATCCCTTTCAATTAAAAAGAATGATTAATAAACTATTTACATTATCTGGCTTGCTACTGTTTTCGGGTAGTTTGGCTATGGCTCAAAACATTCAGAATAACCCTGGCAGCAACCACGGAAATAAGTTTGAGCAATTGGGTACTATTTTGCCAACCCCGAATGAGCAGCGTACTGCAAGTGGCGCGCCGGGTGTAAAATATTGGCAACAGCGGGCCGATTATAATATCAAGTGTGAATTAGATGAGAAGAATCTGCTTTTAAAAGGTGCTGAAACGGTTACTTATACCAATAATTCACCAGACCCGTTAACTTATATTTGGTTACAGCTTGACGAGAATGAACACAGCACAACTAAAAGTGCCAATTATCAGGATGCTACGAAAATGCCTGCTGTCGGAACCACACAAAATCTTGATCAGTTAAGTTCGAAAGAAGACAACGGAAACGGAATCAACATCACCAAACTTACTGATGCATTAGGCAAGAACTTAAAGTATACCGTAAATAAAACCATGATGCGGGTAGATTTGCCAGTGGCTTTGAAAACCGGGCAGAAATTTATTTTTAATGTAGACTGGAGTTACAAAATCACCGATAGAATGAGTGTTGGTGGTCGTGGAGGTTATGAATTCTTCCCAGCTGATGGAAATTACTTGTTCACGATGACGCAATGGTATCCACGCTTATGTGTTTATAGCGACTTTCAAGGCTGGCAAAATCATCAGTTTACCGGCAGAGGAGAATTTGCTTTAACTTTTGGTGATTTCAAAGTACAGATGACGGTTCCTGCTGATCACCTGGTTGGTTCAACAGGCGAATGTATTAATTATAGTGCGGTATTAACGCCTGCACAATTAAGCAGGTACAATAGCGCTAAAACTGCCACCGCTCCGGTAGAAATTCAAACTTTGGCAGAGGCAAAAGCTGCTGAGACTAAAAAATCTACTGCGAAGAAAACCTGGGTATTCAACGCCAATAATGTACGTGATTTTGCCTGGACTTCTTCGCGTAAGTTTATCTGGGATGCCATGCCACAAAAAATTCAGGCCAATAACAATACCGTTATGTGTATGAGTTTTTATGGTAAAGAAGCCTATAATTTATATAGCAAATTCTCTACAAGAGCGGTTGCGCATACCATTAAGACATATTCTGATTTTACCATTCCTTATCCTTATCCGGTAGCGCAAAGTATTGAGGCTGCAAATGGAATGGAATACCCAATGATTTGTTTCAATTACGGTCGTACGGATGCAGATGGAACCTATAGTGAGAGCACTAAAAATGGAATGTTGGGTGTAATTATACATGAGGTTGGACACAATTTCTTCCCAATGATTGTAAATAGTGATGAACGCCAGTGGACTTGGATGGATGAAGGCTTAAATTCTTTCGTGGAATACCTAACAGAAGAACTTTGGGACAATAAATTCCCAAGTAAAAAAGGCCCGGCTTATACCATTGTAGATTACATGAAATTACCGAAAGATGAGTTGGAACCCATTATGACCAATTCTGAAAACATCGCCCGCTTTGGTCCAAACGCTTATTCAAAACCGGCAACTGGTTTAAATATTCTTCGGGAAACCATTATGGGCAGGGAGTTATTTGATTATGCTTTTAAAGAATATTCTAGAAGGTGGGCATTCAAACATCCTGAACCGGCAGATTTATTCCGCACGATGGAAGATGCCAGTGGTGAAGATTTAGATTGGTTCTGGAGGGGTTGGTTTTATGGAACAGATCCTTGTGATATCTCTTTGGATAGCGTAAAGTTTGCAAAAGCAGATTTTCCAAAAGAAGTTCCTGCCGCAAGATCCAGAATGCTGAAAATTGATAAGCCTGCCGTAAATGCTTTTGAAGACATTTCAAAAATTAGAAATAAAGAAGAAAAGAAGGGTAACTTCTACGTTGATAAGAATGCCGCAGCACAAGATTTCTATTATAAGTATGATCGAGGTCTAGTAAGCGTAGATACTACACTTACCAATAAGGTAGAAATGGCCATGCCTTTTGAAACCGTTCCTGAAGCGGAGCAGGATAAATATAAAAACAAGTTTTTATATGAATTGAGCTTCAGCAACAAAGGAGGCTTGGTGATGCCGGTTATTGTAGAATTCACTTACAAAGACGGAACGAAGGAAATTGACCGTATTCCAGCTCAGATCTGGAGACACAATGAGTTAAAAACTTCTAAATTCTATGTGAAAGATAAGGAAGTGGAATCGATATTAGTCGATCCGCTTCGTGAAACTGCAGATATTGATACCACCAACAATAGCTGGGGTGGAAAAGCAAAAGAAAGCAAATTCAAGACTTTCAAAGCAAAAACCGGAGGTGCGGTTAGAGGCCAGTCGGTTGGTTCTAATCCAATGAAAGTTGCTGCAGGTAAGTAAATAATTGTAGCACGAATTTTCTGTAAAATCCTCATTGAAGTTAATTCAATGAGGATTTTTTGTTAGAAGTCTAAAATAATTTAGTTCCAATACTGCTCCAGCTTAATATATTATACTTACTTCTGGTTTGGTTTTCAGATCCACCATATATCAGTGTTTTATTTACTTTTTCTGGTGCAGCGAGTTCTGAAAAGCGATCCATTTGCTTAAATAGTTCATTCGAAATAGTTTTTGTTGCTTTTATTTCAAAAACATCAAAACCACCATAATTTTTTATTAGTACATCAATTTCATTTGCATTACTATCCTGCCAAAAATGATAGTCGAGATGGGCATATTGATGGAAATTCTGTTTTTCAAGCTCTGCAAGAATTAGGTTTTCAAATAAGTTTCCTTTAAGCCTGTCTAATATAATTTCATTGGCTGATCTGATTCCTAATAAATAACACAATAGGCCAGTGTCATAAAAATATAGTTTAGGACTTTTTACTAAACGCTTATTGAAGTTCTGATGATAGGGAGGTAAAAGAAAAATAAGATAACTACTTTCTAATATTGATAGCCAGGCTTTTGCTGTGGGTTGAGAGATGTTACAGTCATTAGCTAAAGCACTTACATTTAACAATTGCCCTGCTCTCCCTGCGCATAAACCTAAAAATGTTCTGAAAGCTTTTAAATCCTTTACATTTAGAAGCTCAGTAACATCTTTTTCTACATAGGTTTGAATATAGTTGGTGTAAAATATTTTTGGATCTATATCCCTATCAAATATAGCAGGATAAAAGCCTTTAAAAAGTGCTTGCGGGTAATCATCTTCTAATAATTCTACTGCTTTTAATTCCTCAAAATCTAAAGGAAGTAATTTAAATAACGCTACTCTTCCTGCCAGGGTTTGCGTAATGCTATTTAATAAATGAAAGTTTTGAGAGCCGGAGAGAATATATTGTCCCATCTTTTTACTTTCATCCACTTTTGTTTGGATGTATGAAAATAATGAGGGTACACGTTGTACTTCGTCCAGAATTACATTTTCGCCATATTCATTTAAAAAACCATTAGGATCATCAGTTGCAAAAGCACGTATGTCTGGATTTTCAAGAGAAATATATCTATAATCTTTAAATAACTCTTTTAATAAAGTGGTCTTTCCTGACTGCCTTGGACCTGTTAAAGCCAATATTGGAAATTTAGATTGTTGCTTTTTAATTAAATGAGTTATCTGTCTTTTAACAAACATATCAGATTGATTTAAAGACAAATATATACGCTAATTTTGAAATTACATAACTTTCATTTTGAAATTACATAACTTTCATTTTGAAATTACATAAAAATTAGTGTTGACTGATCTATCACTCACAAATAGGATGTTAACAATCTGCCTTTGCTAAATGTGGCTTCAACAGGTGCTGTTTCTCAGCATGAACACAGTTGAGTAGCTAATCCCTAACTTGAATACATTGCATATAAACAAAAATACAATGAAGCTGTGATTTCAGGCTTTATATTATCCTTTGCCAAACAACTTTCCTGACTTTTAGCTGTTTAGTCTTTACAGTCGAAAATCGTATATTTGATATCAATGAAATTTAAGATCACATCAGAATATAAACCTACCGGAGATCAACCCAGTGCTATAAAACAGTTGGTTGATGGTGTAAATGGCGATGAACATTACCAAACATTATTAGGGGTTACCGGATCTGGAAAAACCTTTACTGTTGCCAATGTAATTGAGCAGACGCAGAAGCCAACACTTATCTTAAGTCACAATAAAACCCTTGCCGCACAGCTTTACGGCGAGTTTAAAAATTTCTTTCCAGAAAATTCGGTTAACTATTTCGTTTCATACTACGATTATTACCAACCCGAAGCTTTCATTGCATCAAGCAATACCTATATAGAAAAAGATTTAAGCATTAACGAAGAGATTGAAAAACTTCGTTTGCGCACTACTTCCTCCTTAATGAGTGGGAGAAGAGATATTATTGTGGTTTCTTCTATTTCCTGCATCTATGGTATGGGAAATCCTGAAGACTTTTCCAAAATGGTTTTTCGTTTTGCAGTAGGTTTAAGAATTTCCAGAAATGCCTTTTTACATAGTTTGGTAGAGATTCTCTATTCCAGAACGACAACTGAATTTAAGCGTGGAACCTTTAGGGTAAAAGGCGATACCGTAGATATCTATCCGGCTTATCTCGATCACGCTTATCGGATTTCTTTTTTTGGAGATGATATTGAGGAACTTTCGGCAATCGATCCGGTTTCGGGTAAAACGATTGAAAAACTGGAAGATATGGCAATTTATCCTGCAAATCTTTTCGTTACGCCAAAAGATCGCTTTAACCAATCAATCTGGGGAATTCAGGAAGAACTTGAAATTAGGAAAAACCAATTGATTGCAGATAGACACTTACTGGAAGCGAAACGTTTGGAAGAGCGTACTAACTTCGATATCGAAATGATGAAGGAGTTAGGCTATTGCTCAGGAATCGAGAATTATTCCCGTTTCTTTGATGGCAGAACGCCGGGAATGCGTCCTTTCTGTCTTTTGGATTATTTTCCGGAAGATTATTTGATGGTTATTGACGAAAGTCACGTAACGGTTCCCCAAATCCGCGCCATGTACGGCGGCGATAGATCAAGGAAATTATCATTAGTAGAGTACGGATTCCGTTTACCAGCTGCGCTGGATAACAGACCACTTAACTTCAACGAATTCGAAGCCCTTGCACCCCAAACTATTTATGTAAGTGCAACGCCTGCTGAATATGAACTCGAAAAATCTGAAGGTGTGGTGGTAGAGCAGGTAATTCGTCCAACAGGTTTATTGGATCCGGTAATTGAAATAAGACCTGCCATTAACCAGGTAGACGATCTTTTGGATGAGATTGACATCACCATTAAAGATGGCGGACGTATTCTGGTCACTACTTTAACTAAAAGAATGGCGGAAGAACTTACGAAATATCTGGACAGGCTAAACATTAAAACCCGGTACATCCACTCGGAGATTAAAACACTGGAACGTGTGGAAATCCTTCGTGGTTTGCGTTTAGGAGAGTTTGATGTATTGGTGGGGATTAACCTGCTCCGTGAAGGACTCGATTTACCAGAGGTAACTTTGGTTGCGATTTTAGATGCGGATAAGGAAGGATTCCTTCGGTCAGAGAAATCATTAATTCAGACCATAGGCCGTGCGGCACGTAATGATCGGGGTAGAGTAATCATGTATGCTGACGGGATAACTGATAGTATGGAGAAAACCATATCAGAAACCAATAGACGGAGAGATATTCAAATTGCCTATAATCTAGAGCATGGTATTACGCCAAAAACGGTCGGAAAATCTCGTGAAGCAATTCTGGAACAAACATCTGTGTTAGATTTCTCACAAAAAGCAAGCGATAATAAAGCAAGGGCATATGTGGAAAATGCGGAGGTGAGTATCGCCGCTGATCCTATTGTTCAATACATGGGTAAAGGTGAGTTGCAGAAAGCAATCGATACGACTAAAAAAGATATGCAAAAAGCGGCGAAAGACATGGATTTCTTACAAGCTGCCAAGCTTAGAGATGAAATGTTTGCACTAGAAAAGATGTTTGCAGAGAAATTCGGGAAGTAAAATAATACCTGGATAAATTTCTCATCTGTATTAAAATATCGAAATTTGCCAGACATCAATTAAAGTACAATGAACGGGCAGAACAGAAAAGATATTTACGCAGGGTTAGAAGTGGGAATCATTTTGAAAAAAGATCAGCGATCAGGAAATATTACTTATGGAGTAGTAAAAGATTTGCTGACTTCTTCGGCCTATCACTCCCGTGGAATCAAAGTGAGACTGGATGACGGGCAGGTTGGTCGGGTGGCAGAAATTGTAGAAGATTAGAACTATATTCCGCTTATCTATGTTAATTATTTGTAATCAGAATGCAATCAAAGGCGTAAAAAGTAACAAAATAAAATCTCATACGTCTATATTTGTAACAACAGTAAATTAAGAATGGCAATAGTAAAATTCATTTTCATAGCAATATTAGTCCTTTGGCTCATCAGAATGCTGATCCGATTAATTCTGCCTATGCTATTTAGTAACCTGGCAAGCAAAATGCAGCAGCAGGCAAGCGGCCAGTCACAACAGCAACAAAGGCGATCTAAACCAGAAGGTTCAATTTCAATAGATTACATGCCACCAAAACAAACAGGTAAAACTGATAAGCTCGGTGACTTTGTAGACTACGAGGAAGTAAAAAAATAATTAGATACCCTGAGCAAAGTCTCGGGGTTTTTCATTGTATACCTGTCGCTTCCGCTATTGTTTTGATTGTGTTGTTGCGATCAACCAGGAGCTTTCTCATATACTTCTCTAATATAACTGAGTTTACCAATTTACCCAATAAGCCAAAAGGAGCGATAAATTCAAAAATATCTATCATTTCAGTGTGCGTATCGAAAGACTTAAACTTGTGCTGATGATGAAGTTTCTTAAACGGGCCACTCACCATTTCATCTACAAACAACATTGGATATTCCATTTGCGTTATTTTGATTTTCATATTAAAGTTTAGACCAAAATGATTTGCCTTCCATGTTACTGTTTCACCGAGGTTAATTAATCCTGTTTGCCGGCCTGCAATAGCTTCTTCTTTTGATGATTGCATGGATTCCAGATGCAGATCAATACTTCTGGCAAGGTTAAAGCACTCTTCAATTGGTGCTTTAATCATTGTTTTGAGTGTAATCGTTGACATATTTAGCTTCTTACCTCAATATATCATGTACAGCCTGATCGATTTTTGCATATTGAAATTCAAAACCGTTATCTAATAGAACAGCAGGTTTCACCCATCGGCTTTTTAATATTAGTTCTGTTTCAGTACCTATAATTTTTGCGCCAATGGTGAGTAGCCAGGCAGGAGTAGGCAATCCAAATGGAATTCCGTAAGCCTTTCTAATGGTATGCATCAGTTCTTCATTGGTAACCGCATGAGGTGCTGTACAATTTACTATCCCGTTTATTTCTTTATGATTGAGCAGCCATTCAATGGTACGAATAGCATCCTGCTCATGTACCCAATTTACATATTGCTTACCATCGCCTTGTCGCCCACCCAAGCCGAACTTAACCAAGTTTAGCAGCCTCGGGAAAGCACCATCACTCTTGCCCAGTACGATGCCCATTCTTAGGGCAACCTTTCTGGTTTGAGACAACTCTGTTTCGAAAAAACTACCTTCCCAGGCTTTACAAACATCTATCGAAAAGCCATATCCAATCTCTCCGGTATATTCATCCTGCGCACGATCTTCCGCATGACGATAGATTGTTGAAGAGGTGATATTGACCCAAAGTTTTGGTGGATTTGATAAGTTGCTGATCGCTTTTGCAAGTAAGCGGGTTGGAATAATTCTTGAATTGATAATCTCTTCCTGATTCTTCGGCGTATAGCGACAGTTCACATTTTTGCCACAAAGGTTAACTATTAATTCTGCATTTTCCAATTCGCTAAACCAGTTACCTGCTGTTTTTCCATCCCAAACCACTGTCCTCACGTTCCCATTTTGTGGAGCTGCTTTTCGGGCCAGGATAATAACCTCTTTAGTCGAATTAGCGAAATGTTTCGCCAACAAGCTGCCCAGATATCCGTTTCCGCCAGCTAAAATGATTTTTTGATAAGTCATAATTTAAATTATAAAGATTAAACCTAAAACCATCAGGCGGTAAATTACCCAGGTGATGGTCATCAGCCACCCCAGTTCCAACAATCTTGTTCTACGAATGTGCTCGAGAAACATGAGTCCAGCTACCATTAAGAAGTAAAGAGTATATATAACTGGATGAAGATGAACGATGTTATTTACAATCAAACCTAAAGTAAGTAAAACAGATCCGGCGAATGAGATTGTCATCATATTGCCCAGATAATCCCAAAGTTTTTCCCTTTTGTAAAAGAAGATAATTATTCCCTGAAAAACCATTTGACCACCACAGATCACATATTCTCTGTATTCACCACCCAATGGAACATATTGAGTGAGGAGATGTGCATAAGCGGTTAAGATATAAGCAGTAGCAAACCAGGTGATTATTAGGTATACCAGGCGATAAGTGATTTTAAAGGTGGGTTGAATGCTGTTGCGCTTTATTCTAGCAGGAATAATTACTTTTCGGTTATAGGATATAAAAGCATAAATCTTAGCCATTAAGTAAAGAAATGGTTTAAAGGCAAATAGCGGTCTAAATGCAGGAGCGGCATTGCCAATAATTTTAAAAAGACTTTCGATGCCATAAGTTACTTCACCACTTTCGGTATTGACAAGTGCAATTTCATTTGCTGCACGTTGCCGGTCTATCAACGGACAAATTTCTGCAGGGGTTTGTTGATAAGACTCCCTGCCATTTTTTGCTAACATGCCGGTTTTCACAAATGCATTGGTGTAGACATTGCACATAGGGCATTCCTCATCAAATAGAATAACGTGGTTTTGAAGAGTTTTCATTTTTTTATTATTTAAACTTTCAGTAACAAATGAAAGTTATGATTAAAAAATAAAGCCATTTAAGGCTTTTGTTTAATACACAAGCTAAAATTCAGCTAGTTTATCATTTAAGGTCGACAGGCTATTTGAAGACTTTTAATACCGATCCCCAAAACCAGCTTTCTTCAGCCTTGAGCATTGTTTCCAACGTTTTATCTACATTGCCGGCAAGTTTGTTAATATCTGCCACAGATTTTTTGAAAGTAATTAATTCCGGGTCTTTTTCATTTCCGGTAACGGCAGATAATTCATTCAATACTTTCAACACTGGTTCCAGTTCTCTTTTCTTTCTTTCTTTAGCTACCTGGCGGGCAATGTTCCAAACGTCTTTGTCTGCAAAAAAATATTCCTTACGTTCGCCTGCTTTGTGTTGCTTTTCTATCAGCCCCCAACCAATCAAATCTCTCAAAGTCATGTTGGCATTTCCCCTTGAAATACTCAAATTCTCCATTATTTCTTCTGTCGTCAAAGCTTCAGGCGAAATCAGTAATAAAGCATGCACCTGGGCCATGGTTCGGTTAATTCCCCATTCGGAACCCAATTTGCCCCAGGCTTCAATAAACTTTAATTTTGCTGCTGCTAATTCCATAAACAAATATAATTATCTTTTTTAAACTTTCAAAAATTATTGAAAGTTTATTTTTCATTTATTTCTATTCGTAGTTTCATCTAATTACCTCGTAGGTCGGTTGGTATTCCTGATCTCCTCTGCGATGATTTGTAGACTGGTGTTGCTTTGAAATTTCTTAATCATCTCTGTTAATGAAGAATCAAAATACACGGCGAGTTTTAGTAAAGGAACGGCAAGTTTCGGCTCGAACATGGTTCCTTTTCCAAAGCCAGCTTCATTATTTTTAGCCCGGTCGCGATCAAATTTTACCGTGGTGTTTACATATTCTTCATGTTGTTTCTCTCCACTTACATACGGTAAAAGCCAATCTACAGACTTTTTTATAGCAGAACCGTTTGGAGATTCATAGGTGTAAAAGTTTTTCCCTTCCCCTCTATCGATCATAATGGCGAGCTTAAGCAAAGGTTCTAAATCATAGAGATGATAATGCATCGCATCTCGTTGTTTAAAATCCAAACTGGAACCATCCGGGTATAAATTAATAGCGATGTGACTTTTAAGATTTTCAATTGCCCATGTAACGAACTCCCGATTATTCAATACATAGCCTATTTCACCAACTTCTTTCAACCGATGGGCATTCCAGTTATTAATAGCGGTGCCTTTACCCGGTTTCATCCTTTTGCTATTAATTTCAGCCAAGGCTGTTTCAGTTAACCATTGTTCAATAAGTTTTTTATTACCAGTGGGAAGAGCTGCTTTTATCAGATCATAAGCTTCAATCGCTTTATCAAGGTTCGTGTCATCTATCGGATCACCTTTAGAATGATTAACCTTTGCCCATGCACTTAAAAACTCGCCGCATTTATTAAGGTATTTCTGATCATCTGTTAGTCGATATGCCAGGGCAAGGGAAAATATCTTATTCATATCTCCCAGTGATTGATAGGTTCTTTCCTTTCGAGCATCTCCCTTCAGCAAGCCCTCTGTGCGAATGGTGTCAATCGGGTTTGGGAGATCATCTAAGTACGCAGTAGCAGATTTTTGAAAGGAGGTATAAGCTTTTTTTGCTTGTGGATCATTCATGGTCGCTGCCTTTAAGGCTTTGATTTCGCGCTCATTTAAGCTTACAATTTGAGCTTGTGATATCTGATAGGTTAGAAAAATCGTTAGCGTGAGCAAAAACTTTCTCATAATAAACAGGTTAAATTGGAGTTTCGATCTTCAAAACTAATTTTTTATTCTTCTCACATGCAATTTATTCCTTTTTTATACCGCCCAATTTTTTATTTTTGACATTCGTTTAAACTTAAACAAACCTTAATGAATAACTGGTTTAACAAAAATGGCATCCACCTGGCCATTATAGCAATTTTTGTAGTCATTACTTTTGCCTACTTCAGTCCTGTTTTACAGGGTAAAGCACCTGCACAAAGTGACGTAATCCAATCACAGGCCATGCAAAAGGAGATCATGGATTTCAAAGCAAAGGATGGCAAAGCTCCGCTTTGGACAAACCAAATGTTTGGTGGGATGCCAGCCTACCAAATCTGGGTTCCTTATGCATACAACGGTGCGACCTATGGAATTGCATTAATTACTAAAGCATTACCAAACCCAACCGGAACAGTATTACTTCTACTTTTTGGAGCATACTTTTTATTCATTGTTCTAAAGGTTAATCCCTGGCTTGCAGCTGCGGGAGCAATTGCCTTCACATTTACAACCTATAACTTTGTGCTGATAGCCAGCGGACACAGTAGTAAGGCCCTGGCAATAGGCTTCTTCGCACCAATCATTGCAAGTATACTACTAACCTTAAGAGGGAAGTATTGGTATGGCGCAAGTTTGACCGCATTATTTTTAGCCTTGGAAATCAGAACTAATCACGTGCAAATGACATACTATCTGATGTTGGCTATTTTAGTTTTTGCAATTGTAGAACTTTATCAGGCGTATAAAAATAAAACGATTTCAAATTTAGTAAAGTCATTTGGCTGCCTTGCGTTATCTGTACTTTTGGCTATAATGATCAATGCCAGTCTATTATGGTCTACTGCTGAATACGCTAAAGAAACTAATCGCGGAAAATCAAATCTAACGGCAGCAACTTCAACTGAAAAAGATGCTGGTATGTCTAAAGAATATGCCTATCAATGGAGTCAAGGTATCGGCGAAAGTTTCACTTTCCTAATTCCAGACTTGTACGGAGGTGCTTCAGGGGTAGAAGAATTAGTTAAGCCAGACGGTAATATGTATAAGGCTGTTGCTCAAATTACTGGTGGTGATCAGGCTCAGACTACACAAGCTATTCAACAGCTAGGTCAACAATTAAATATGCAGCAATATTGGGGAGAAAAACCATTTACACAAGGTGGTTACTATTTTGGTGCCATAATCTGCTTTTTGTTTGTTTTTGGATTATTTATCGTTCGTAATCCGCTGAAATGGTGGATACTTTCCACGACTATTTTATTCATATTACTATCGTTTGGAAGGCATTTTCCACTGGTAAGCAATCTATTTTTTGATTATTTCCCACTATATAATAAGTTCAGAGCGGTAGAATCTATTTTGGCGGTTGTCGGCTTGATGGTGCCAATTTTAGCCCTTCTGGCAGTGAAAGAAGTACAAGATGGAAATACTGATCAAAAAGTATTAGTTAAGAAACTAATTTGGTCTGCCGGGATTACAGGTGGCTTCGCTTTAATTGTTGCTGTAGCTCCAACATTATTTTTTAGCTTTCAGGCATCAAACCATACCCAAATTGTACAGGCACTTACACAGAGCCTGCAAAATAATGCGGATGTTGCACAAAAAATTGCGAACGGCCTAGTTGAGGATAGAATTGCGATTGGACGAGCAGATGCATTTCGGTCTTTCTTTTTCATTTTAATTGGCTTTGGTATCATCTGGGCTTTCATTACCAAAAAGTTAAATACTCAAGTCGCATTCGGATTACTTGCTCTAGTAGTGCTGATAGATATGTGGCAGGTGGACCGCAGGTATTTGAACAATAAGAATTTTGAGCCAAAAACAACTGTTGCAAGCTATTTTCAACCAAGAGATGTAGATAATTTTATTTCGGCTGATAAAGATCCAAACTTCAGAGTTTTTGATGCATCAATCAATACATTCAACGATGCCAGTACATCTTCATTTCATAAAACTGTAGGTGGCTATCACGCAGCAAAGTTAAAACGCTTTGATGAACTTATTTCAAACCAACTAACCAAAAGCGTCAATCAGGATGTATTGGATATGTTGAATACCAAATATATTATCACGCAGGATCCTCAAAATGGATCGTATAAAATGCAGCGAAATCCTACTGCTGCGGGTAATGCATGGTTTGTAGAAAGCATTCAGTTTGTGAAAAATTCTGATGAAGAAATGAAAGCCATCAGCAGTTTCGATGCTAAAAAAGAAGCCATTGTAGATGAAAGTTACAAAGCATTGGTTGACAGCAAAATTTTAGGTACCGGACAAGGCGGTTTTATTAAATTAACGGATTATAAACCTGATCATTTAACTTATGAATACTCAACCGCTAAAGAAGTTGTTGCTGTTTTCTCTGAAATTTATTACAACAAAGGCTGGAAGATGTACATCGATAACGTAGAGAAGCCATATTTTAGAGCAGACTATGTATTACGTGCGGCGAAACTGGAAGCAGGTAACCATAAACTGGAGTTCATTTTCCATCCAACCTCATATTATGCTGGTGAAAATATATCTCTTGCTGGCTCAATTATTTTAGTAGCTGCCCTGGCGTTCGGAATTTATTCTGAGAACAAAAAGAAAAAAACTGGAGTTAAAGTTTAATACATTATTTAAAAAGATTTACACCCCGTAGGATTTTGGTCTTGCGGGGTTTTTTATTTTGCAGATTAATATTTTAGCCACGGAAACAAAGAAAGGACGGAATTTAGTTTGGAGTCTTTAGGCAGAGTCTCCAGCCCAGAGTTGGGAACTCAATATCGATAATGTTCTAAACTATGGGAGGAACTCTTTTCCAAAGCTGTTTTGTTAAGAGCAGTTAGGCAGTTATAAAATCAATGTTATCAATCTTTCTTCAGTCAATTATCTTCTACTAATCATTTAACATTAATTATCATTTTGAAGAATAATTTAACAATGACGTAACATTTGTTTGATAAACAGCATCTTATCTTTATAATGTAAAATCAGATGATATGTTAGAATCACTTTTTGCCATATGCCTGCTCATTGTTGTCCTTTATTTCTTTAGCCCTTTTGAGGTTAAACTCGATGAGGAAGAAGATTGGTAACAACATCCTACTAATGCTAAACTGCTTTTTTAAAGCGGTACTAAATCCGTTCCCCCAAATTTTAATTTATGGATAAAAGAAACATTGATGTGGTCGTAATCTCCGACGTGCATTTGGGCACTTATGGATGCCATGCAAAAGAACTTTTAAAATATCTAAAAAGCATTAAGCCAAAAACTTTAATCTTAAATGGTGATATTATAGATATCTGGCAGTTTAGCAAAAGTTATTGGCCAGAATCACACATGAAGGTAATTCGCAAACTGATGAAGTTTGTTTCTGAAGGGGTGCAGGTTCATTACCTCACCGGAAACCACGATGAAATGCTTCGAAAATTCGATGGTATGGAAATGGGTACCTTTCACCTCCAAAATAAACTGATTATGGAGCTGGATGGGAAGAAAGCCTGGTTCTTCCATGGTGACGTTTTTGATGTGACCATGCAACACTCCAAATGGCTGGCGAAGATGGGTGCCGTGGGTTATGATACGCTTATCCTCATTAATAGCTTTGTGAATTGGGTACTTACTGCCTTTGGAAGAGAGAAAATGAGTTTCTCCAAAAAGATTAAAGCGCGGTTTAAAGATGCAGTAAAATTCATCAATAGTTTTGAACAAACAGCGGCAGAGCTAGCCATAGAAAAAGGATATCAATATGTGGTGTGCGGCCATATCCACCAAGCAGAACAGCGGGAAATTTCAATGGAGAATGGTGCGGTTACTTATCTAAATAGTGGCGACTGGGTGGAAAGTTTAACTGCTCTGGAATATCAAAATCAAGCGTGGACTGTTTTTAAATATGATCATAAAGACTTCATTAAGGATGAAACGGATGAAGGAATTCTCTCTGATGGTGAAGATTTAAAGCGCAAACTGGATATAAATATTCTTTTACAAAGCATTAAATATGAAATTGCTCAATAATTTTGAGATATTCGGCACTAAATGAAAATACTCTACGCAATTCAGGGAACGGGGAACGGGCACATTAGCAGGGCAAGGGAAATTATTCCTTTGTTACAAAAATATGGTGAGCTGGATATTTTGGTAAGTGGCACTCAAGCTGATGTTAAACTTAGTCAACCAGTGAAATACCAGTTACATGGCTTCAGCTTCATCTTTGGTAAGAAAGGTGGCGTAGATCATTTCAAAACCTGGTTGAGTATGAATCTTTTCCGTTTCAGGAAAGATATGAAACAACTTCAATTGAAAGATTATAACTTAATTGTTAATGATTTCGAACCGGTGAGTGCATGGGCCTGCAAGCTTCAGGGTATAGAATGCGTTTCCCTAAGTCATCAAGCTGCATTTAAATCAAAGAAAGTTCCTCGGCCAAAAACATTAGACTGGGGTAAGCTGATTTTGAGTCGCTATGCGCCTACAAAACACCACATAGGATTTCATTTTGATCGGTATGACAACTTCATCCATACGCCGGTAATCAGATCTGAAATCAGGGCGATGATGCCGGAAAATCTCGGCCATTACACCGTTTATTTGCCAGCAGTTGATGATAAGCGGCTTGTGAAGCTCTTCACTCAATTGCCAGAAGTTAAATGGCAGGTATTTTCCAAACATATTAGTGAAGCCTACCAGGAAGGCAATGTTTCTGTTGAACCTGTTAACAACGAAAGGTTCAATAAAAGTTTAGCCACCTGCGAGGGTTTATTTACAGGCGGTGGTTTTGAAGGACCATCTGAAGCACTTTTTCTGAAGAAAAAATTACTCGTTGCACCCATGCGTTTTCAATTTGAACAACAATGTAATGCTTATGCCTTGAAGCAGTTTGGCCTACCCGTAATCTGGGGAAGCACCAGTAACTGGCTACCCATTATAAAAGATTGGGTTGCTAATCCACAAAAGCATGAATTTGATTTTCCAGACGAAACTGCGCAGATAATTGATGATATGGTGAAGAAGTATGCGAGAGTTAACAGTTAGTTTTCGGATGATTGAATCTAGTTGATTCTATTCAATTAACGAATATCGGTTTATGTTTAGATTCATCAGCTGAGTATTTACACTCCGGTCGCTACTCTTAAAATATTTTCTTTACTTTGCCTATTCTTTAAAAAGGCATGATTAATCAGTTTAGAAAGCTAAATCCTATTAACCTCATTTTATTACTGGCGTACACATTTTTTATGCGTATTGCAATATTCTATGAGCTGCCGAGCCAATTAAACTTTGATTTCCTCGAGCCCTTCGCCAGGTTACTGATTAACATTGATCTTGATGATGCGCTCTCGCCTTCTGCTAATATTTTTTTCGCAACCACATTGGTTTTTATTCAGGCGCTAATTTTTAACCGTGTAATTAACAACCATAATTTGCTTGCTAAGCCAAGTTTCCTCCCGGGACTCATGTATGTTACCGGCACCAGTTTGTTTATGCCTTTCATGGTGTTGAACCCCGCTTTGATTACTAATTTTCTACTCATCTGGGTGATAGATAAATTTTTAAAGTTGAATAAAAGTGCAAATTCCATCACTACCGTTTTTGATATTGGGATGATTATTGGTGTGGGCACACTGATTTACTTTCCGTTTATGTCGATGTTGTTGATGATCTTTTTAGCATTGTTGCTTTTTAGATCGTTCAATTGGCGTGAATGGGTTGCCGGCCTCGTTGGTTTTATTACCATTTTTTTCTTCCTCGCCGTTTTTTATTACTGGAATAATAATATTGTATCCTTTTATCAAATCTGGCGTCCGCTGGGAAGTAAATTTCCATCCGTGTTTAAAATAAATTATAACGATTACCTGGTGTTGATCCCTGTAACGGTGATTATTATTTTAGCCTCCTTACAACTTCGTGAGAACTTTTTCAGAAGCTTTATCAGTACCCGAAAAGGATTTCAGTTGTTGTTCTTCATGTTCATCATCGCAGGGGCAAGTTTTTACCTTAAACCTAACTTCCGAACCTGGCATTTTTTACTTTGTGTTCCTCCGGGAGCGGTACTTTTAGCCTATTATTTTAGTAATGCGAAGAAAAGATGGTTCTATGAAACCTTATTTATTTTATTTGTTGTTTCGGTACAATACTTTCTTTTTGTTTAACCTTTTTTAACAAAAAACTAGTGCGATACTTAACAAAGATTAATAGCTTTGTGGCATGAAGATTCGAATTAAAGCTGTTTTAAGTTTTAATCAGTTGGAGCAAGACAGGGTTTCTTATCGAAAATTAATCGTATAACAAGGCTTTTACATGCACAGATTAACTATTGATATTGGAAATTCATCGGCAAAAATAGCTGTTTTTGCAGGTAGTGAAATGATTCATCATCTTCGTTTGCTCAAATTGGGTATTATTGATCTGGCACATTTAATCGATAAATTTTCGCCAGAAAGTGCTGTGATCAGTAGTGTTAATCAAGAAATTGCCCCTTTAGAAGAATTTTTAAAGAAACGTACTGCTTATACCCGCTTTTCTACGCTGTTAACAAATGGCGTAATTAACCGATACCAAACGCCGGCTACATTAGGGCTGGATAGGTGGGCAGCGATGTTAGGTGCCAATGGTTTATTTGGCGGATCAGCATGCCTGGTGGTAGATGCAGGGACTTGTATCACATATGATTTATTGACGAGCAAAAATGAATATTTTGGCGGGAGCATCAGTCCTGGCATCAAAATGCGTTTTAAATCTATGCACGAATATACCGGAAGGTTGCCGATGGTAGATTGGAACACCGAGGAGAAAATCCCTGATGGTTTAGACACGGTCTCAGCTATTAAAAATGGTGTTCTGCAAGGAGTAATTAATGAAATTGAAGGATATATCGCCTTAAATAATATAAAAGAAAGTGCTTTAAGGGTAATTATAACCGGTGGTGACGCTAATTTTTTGTATAAGCAATTACAAAACAGCATCTTTGCCCCTCAAATTATAAAAGATCCCCACTTAGTGTTAAAAGGATTAAATGAAGCTATTGCAGATTAAAATGTACAAAAGAATAAATTATATTGCAGCCATACTCGTTCTAGTTTGTGGTTTAGGTGCTCAGGCACAGGTTACCACATCATCTCCATACTCAAGATTTGGCCTTGGTAATATAAAAGGTTCATTGCTTCCTCAGCTTAGGGCAATGGGTGGAATTTCTACAGCAGTAAACAAAGTAACCGGATTTAATTACATTAATATGCAGAATCCGGCATCCTATTCTGGCGTTACCTTAACAACCATTGATATTGGTATGAGCGCTAACTTAACGAGTTTATCCAAAAATGATTTAACGGAATCGAGCTTTAATTCTACTTTTAGTCACCTGGCATTTGCGATACCTGTAAGCCGCAAATCTGCGATTAGTTTTGGTATTTTGCCCTATTCAGATCTTGGCTATTCTTACAGAAACAGCGTGAAGATAGATACTTTATCTGTAGATCAGCTTTATGAAGGAGAAGGTGGTTTATCTAAAGCCTACTTCGGTTATGGCCACCGTTTTGGCGATCACCTGAGAATTGGTGGTAACGTAGAATATATCTTCGGTAATTTACAAACCAGCAGAGCAACTGAATATAATGCTTTAGGTGCAATCAACGCAAAGCTTCAAAATAAAAACAGTGTAGGTGGTTTAAATTATTCTTATGGTATTCAATATGATTTTAATATCGGAGCAAAAACGCTGTTAACACTTGGCTATTCTGGTAGTTCAGCTGGTAAAATTAATTCTGAGCAAACTGCTTATGCTATACAATATACCAGGGCTGCAGATGGTACTGAAAATTCTGCCCTAGATACCCTAAGTAGAGTAAATGCTGGTAAATCAAATTTGACGTTACCTTTAACACATAACTTTGGAATTTCTATTCAGCAAAATGATAAATGGCTGATTGGTGCAGACTTCAGAATGAGCAAATGGGCTGCAACAACTATCAATAATGTTAACTCTGGTTTACAAGACAGCTGGGGAGCATCATTAGGTGGTCAGTGGACACCTGATTATACTTCTTATAACAACTATTTGAAACGCGTTGATTATCGTTTAGGTGTTAGTTATGATAAAACATATATTCAGATCGGCAATCAGGATATCAAACAGATGAGTGCATCATTAGGTTTTGGTTTCCCGCTCCCTACAGCTAATGCTGGTTCTGCTTTCTATAAAATTAACTTCACTACAGAGTTTGGTCAAAGGGGAACTTTAACCAATAACCTGGTGAAAGAACAGTATATCAACTTCCATCTTGGCTTCACACTTAACGATACCTGGTTCCGTAGATACAGGGTAGATTAATGAGAGTTAAACTTTTTTTATATGGTTTGATACTTGGGTTGCCAATCTTTATGGTAGCTTGTGGTGAAGACGACCTGAAAAAAGCAAATGCCATTTCCACTAAGAAGATAACGTTTACAAGAGATCGTACCATTGGGGTAGCCATTGTTTACAGTGATTCTGCCCGGGTTAAAGCTACCGGGAAAGCACCAATTATGGATAAGGTTACACCATCTTCAGGTACGCCTTACGAAGAAATGATTAAGGGGGTAAATATAGATTTCTTTAATCCTAACGGTACCATTAGCGGAAATCTTGTATGCGATTATGCCATCAGAAAAGAAGAAATTAAGCAAACCATATTTAGAAAAAATGTAGTTGTTAAAAACGACAAAGGTGATACTTTCTCTTCTGAGGAACTGATCTGGGATGAGGCTAAGAAGATTTTCTATTCTACTCAGAGGGTTTTTGTGAAAGGTGTAGATGGCAGTGTTGGAGATGGAATTAACTTTAAAGCCCCTCAGGATTTTAGTACTTACGAAATGGAGACCGGAAGTGGTCAGTTAAATATGCAGGAAGGTATTGCGCCCTAGCATTGTGAATTTCAATATTAAGGCGTAAAGAACCACAAATTACCGTTCTGGGTTAGTCAAAATATGCTGATCAGATTATATCAAAGCATGAAGAACCTTTAGCGAATGGTAGAAATTTTGCAGTTGAAATACCTGGTTTTCTGTGATGGTTATTTATAAACTTTCTCCTGATTTCTTAACGCCTATTTGCTTAAAAATTAAACACTTGATAAATAAAATTTTGTGTTTTCTTTTTTAAGGCAAATTTGTATCTTGCGCCCTCTTAAAAAAAACTAAATAAATTTATAAAGTACAATATGGGATTAATGACATTTTTGCGTAACCGTGCAGGCTATATCCTGGTCTTCGCTATAGGTTTTGCAATTGTTGCATTTTTAGTAGGTGATGCAATTAACGTGGGTAAACCTTTCTGGTCGGCAAATCAAAAGGTAGTAGGTTCTGTAGACGGGAATGACATCAGTATTGATGACTTTCAGCCGAAAGTAGATCAAAGCTTAAATCAATTTAAACAACAATACGGTGGAAGTTTAAATCCACAAATGACTGCAATGGCTGTAGACCAGGCATGGAATGCAGAATTAGGTAGAGTGTTATTAACTAAAGAATATGAGCGTTTAGGTCTTACTGTTTCTGAAGATGAGTTATTAGATCTTTTGCAAGGTCAAAATCCAAGTCCTTTAATTAAGCAGTATTTTGCCAACCCGCAAACTGGTCAGCTTGACCGTGCAACGTTAATGAACTTCCTGAAATCTAAAGAACCACAGGCGCTTCAGCAGTCTACGATGTTGCAACAGGAAATTACGAATCAAGCCTTACAGACTAAATATTCAAATTTAATCCGTAATTCTGTTTATGTAACTTCATTAGAAGCGACAGATGAATATACTAACCGCAATAAACTGGCGAACTTTAAATATGTGAGCTTAGATTATACGAGCATTCCAGATGCATCAGTAAAATTGACAGATGCAGATTATTCAGAATATTACGATCAGAATAAAGCGCGTTTCAACAATCCTCAGGAAAACCGTTCATTTGATTATGTTACTTTCAGCATTAGCCCTACCAAAGCAGATTCAGCGGCGGTTAAAGCACAGGTGGAGAAAATCGCTGCAGACTTTAAAGTGGCTAAAAATGATTCACTTTTTGCAGCCATCAATTCTGATGTAAAAGTGCCATTCACTTACCTAACCAAAGGTAAATTAGATCCGGCAGTTGATTCAGCTGTTTTTGCATTGCCTGCAGGAAGTTATTACGGCCCAGTTCTTTCTAACAATTCTTATAAATTGGTAAAAGTTGTGGATACTCGCTTTTCTCCAGATTCAGTTAAAGCCAGCCACATTTTAATTGATCCGGCTAAAATTGGCGGGGAATATAAAGCAGAAAAATTAGCAGATTCATTAAAAGCACTAATTGTGAACGGTGGTAACTTTGCGCAACTGGCGCAGACTTACAGCGTAGACGGTTCGAAAGATAAAGGTGGTGAATTGGGTACTTTTGCGCGTGGTGCAATGGTTCCAGAATTTGAGAATGCTGTTTTCGAAGGAAAGGCTGGTGATATTAAAGTTGTGAAATCTCAGTTCGGTGTACACGTCATCAAAATTGAGAAACAAATTGGTTCTTCGAAAGTAGCAAAGCTTGCTTATGTTGAGAAAGCTTTAGCAGCGAGCAGTAAAACTCAGGCTGCAGCTTATAAAGCGGCGAGCACTTTCTTAAATGATGTAAAGGGAAAAGACTTCGCAGCATTTGCAAAGCAAAAAGGACTAAAAGTTGCTGTTGCTGATAAAATTGCACCAACACAAGGTTTTGCGCCAGGTTTAGATAACCCACGTAAACTTATCCAGGATGCTTATGCAGCAGATCAAGGTGATGTTTTACCAGAAATCTATACCATGACAAACGCATACGTTGTTGCGCGTTTAACTGATGTTAAACCAAAAGGCACGCTGACTTTAGAACAAGTTAAAAAAGAAATAGAGCCGATGGTTCGCAATGCGGTGAAAGCAAAAACATTGAAAGAGAAATTCAACAGTGCTGGTCAAGCCGGTTTAGCGCAAATTGCTTCAAAAGTAGGCCGTACTGTAAATCCAGTTCAAAATATTGTTTTTGCGAACCCGATTATTCCAGGTATTGCTCAGGAAAATAAATTAGTAGGAAATGTATTTGGATCTCAACCAGGTAAAGTTTCCGCTCCAATTGATGGCGACCGTGGGGTTTATGTCTTCACTGTTGATGGATTTACTAATCCTGCACCAATTGCAAACATGTTTAAGCAAAAAGAAGGAATGTTATTGAGCTTAGGCCAGCGTTCTTTACAATCGGCTTTCCAGGCATTACAGGATAACGCGAAGATAAAAGACAATCGTGTGAAATTCTATTAATTAGAAATTACGTAATTTTGTAACCGTTCTGATGTTCAATCAGAACGGTTTTTTTATTTGGTGCCATGGAGATTCAAGAAAATATTATTAATAAAGTTGCTAATAGCGGTCTAATCACTTTAAATCTGGAAGATTTTTATCATAATGGTGAAAGAGTACTCTATGATATTAAGGACAATCTTTTTCACGGTCTAATGCTTAGAGAAAAGGATTTCAGGGCATTTATCAAAGACCATGACTGGGCGCAATATCAGGATAAAAATGTCGCTATCATTTGTTCTGCCGATGCCATTGTACCTACCTGGGCATACATGCTTCTGGCCAACAAGATAAAACCTTATGCCCATGAAGTGGTATTTGGTAATTTAGATACGCTGGAGGCTGTGATGTTTGCGAAAGCATTATCGAAGATTAATCCTTCAGATTATGCAAATGAACGCGTAGTGGTAAAAGGCTGCGGTGATATTGATGTTCCCATATCTGCATATGTAGAAATTACTAATCTCCTTACCCCGGTAGTGAAGAGTATTATGTTCGGTGAACCGTGTTCTACAGTACCTGTATTCAAAAGAAAAGATTAATTTGGTTTGCTTTTTGTATATCTTTCCTAAAGATTCTTCGAATTGGTTATTATCTTGTTGAATCTACACCTAGACACACATAAGCAAATGAAACAGATTTTATTAACGATATCGGCCATTTTTTTAACATTGACTGTTTTTTCACAACAGTTGCAGGTGAAGAAAGAGCCTGTTTTTCAAGATGGGGAGGTGTTACAATACCGCCTTCGGTATGGATTTATTACAGCAGCCGAAGCCACTATAAAGGTGACCAACTCTGATCTTAAATTTGATAACAAACCCACTTACAGACTTTCTGTTGATGCGCATACTTCGGGTACTTTTGACGTATTTTATAAAATAAGGGATCGCTATGATTCATATATTGATAAAACTGATTTGTTGCCTTATTTCTATCAGGAGAACATCCGTGAGGCGAGTTATAAAAGACAGGATAAGGCGCGTTTTAATCAGGATGGTAAAAAAGTCGTGTCAAATAGGGGTACTTTTACCTCACCAACCACTCAAACATTTGATCTGGTCTCTGCTTATTATTTCGCCAGAAGTTTAGATGTGAGCAAAATGAAGGTAGGTGATACCTTCAAACTTAATTATTTTCTCCAGGATGAGATTTCTGCTTTGGAAGTTGAATATGTTGGGAAAGAAACCATTAAAAGCAAGTTGGGGAATATCCGCTGTTTAAAATTCAGTCCGTCTATCAAACCCGGACGGATTTTTAAAAAAGATAGCCGCCTTTACCTTTGGGTTACTGATGATGGTAACCGGGTACCGGTAAAAGCCCAGGTAGAGATTTTGGTTGGGGCAGTAACCATGGAATTAAAATCAGCTGCAGGCTTAAAATATGCTTTGGCAAAAGAATAATGATGATAGAAGTTGAACAAGTGCTGGTGCACGAAGATGTTTTGAAAGAGAATTTTGTTTGCAATTTAAGCAAATGTAAAGGGATTTGTTGTGTTGAGGGTGACTCAGGTGCACCGCTGGATCATGATGAGACAGCCATTTTGCAGGAGATTTATCCGAAAATTAAACACCTGCTAAATGAAAAGGGAATTAAAGCCATTGAAGAGCAGGGTACCCATGTTGTGGATGAGGATGGAGATTTAACCACTCCGTGTGTAGATAAGAACAAAGAATGTGCTTATGTTCTTTTTGAGAACGGCATTACAAAATGTGCCATTGAGAAGGCTTATGAGGAAGGAATTGTGGAGTGGCAAAAGCCAATATCCTGCCACTTGTACCCAATCCGCATTACAAAATACCCTGAATTTGATGTGTTAAATTATGATCGTTGGCACATCTGCCACGATGCTTGTACTTTTGGGCGGGAATTAAAGGTCCCTGTATACAGTTTTTTGAAGGGACCACTTATTCGGAAGTATGGCGAAGAATGGTATAGAGAACTGGAAAGTTCTGTTGCCGCGATGTAATTCGTAAATATTTGCATAACTGATCTTACCAAATATTTGGTTTTATTATGCTTGCATAATATATCGGACTAAATGCAACTATCATGGGATCGGACAGCAATGGAACAGCGGTAGGATCGGTCTCCTCATCCTGTTTACTGCTTTTATTTGTCTGTATTTTTTCGACAGGATATTGCCACTATTTGCTTTAGTTCGACGCATTAAACACGAGCTAAATTTGGCAGATGGTCTACTTAAGTTGTTTATTTGTAATAACTATGTTATTTTAGCCATTTGAAAACATTTAATATACTGTGAAAAAAATTCTAATCACCGGTGGGGCAGGCTTTATAGGCTCTCATGTAGTACGTAGATTCGTTAAAAACTATCCAAGTTACGAGATCGTAAATCTAGATAAGCTTACCTACGCAGGTAATCTGGCGAATTTAACTGATGTTGAAAATGAGCCTAATTATCGTTTCGTGAAGGAAGATATCACTGACGCTGTTGCGATGAGCGATTTGTTCCAAAAAGAAAACTTCGATGCTGTGATTCACCTGGCGGCAGAGAGTCATGTAGATCGTTCCATTACTGATCCTACTGCTTTTGTGATGACGAATGTTATCGGAACCGTTAACCTGTTAAATGCAGCGCGTGAAAGCTGGAAAGGCGCATATGATCAAAAGCGTTTTTACCATGTAAGTACTGATGAAGTTTACGGTGCATTGGGTGAAGAAGGTATGTTTACAGAAACTACTGCCTACGATCCACACAGCCCATACTCTGCTTCCAAAGCAAGTTCAGATCATTTTGTTCGTGCTTATCACGATACTTATGGAATGGACTGTGTTATTTCTAACTGCTCCAACAATTATGGTTCGCACCACTTCCCGGAAAAACTGATTCCGTTAGCAATAAACAACATTAAAAACAATAAGCCAGTTCCGGTTTATGGTAAAGGTGAGAATGTTCGCGACTGGCTTTGGGTGGAAGACCATGCCAGGGCTATTGATGTTATTTTCCATCAATCTAAAACCGGCGATACTTATAACATTGGCGGCCATAACGAGTGGAAAAATATTGACCTGATCCATTTGCTTTGTGAGATCATGGATGAAAAGTTAGGTCGCGAGAAAGGCGAATCTGCCAAACTGATTACCTATGTAACTGATCGTGCCGGACACGATTTACGTTACGCTATTGATTCAACTAAACTGCAGAAGCAGTTAGATTGGGTACCGAGCTTACAATTTGAGGAAGGTTTGGCTAAAACGGTAGACTGGTATCTTCAAAATGAAGAATGGTTAAATAACGTAACCTCAGGAAACTATCAATCTTATTACGACAAGCAATACAGCGAGAAATAAATGGAAATTGAACAAACAGGTTTGGCAGACTGTATTATTATTAAGCCAAGGGTTTTTGATGATCCTCGCGGCTATTTCTTTGAAAGCTTTAATAAACAAACGTTTGAGGAAAAAACCGGATTATCCGGGGAGTTTGTTCAAGATAACCAGTCGTATTCGTCATATGGCGTGATCCGTGGGTTGCATGCCCAAACCGGTGCATTTGCGCAGGCAAAACTAGTTCGGGTAACTAAAGGTGAAGTTTTAGATGTTGCCGTAGATGCACGTCCTGGTTCGCCAACCTATGGTAAACACGTTGCGGTGAGGTTGAGTGCTGAGAACAAATTGCAATTATACATTCCGAGAGGTTTTGTACATGGTTTTTCTGTATTGAGTGAAACTGCAGAATTCCTATATAAATGCGACAACTTTTTCAATAAAGCTTCTGAAACTGGCGTGATTTATAATGACGCTGATCTTAATATTGACTGGTTAATTCCGGCCGAAAAACAATCTGTATCAGATAAAGATCTTTTATTAAAAACTTTTGCTGAATTACACCATGGGTAAAATACTAGTAATTGGTGCCGGCGGACAGCTGGGGCAATGTTTAAAAACTGTATCTGCCAGACGGGATATCAATGATATTGTGTTTCCCTCTGAAACTGACGCCAATATCTTAAATCAGGAAGGCCTTCAAGCACTTTTAGAAAAGGAAAAGCCTTCTTTTGTGATTAACTGTGCTGCCTATACCGCTGTAGATAAAGCAGAAGATGAGGTAGAATTGGCTAAAGCCGTTAATGAGACTGGTGCTGCGAATCTGGCTATTGCCTGCGCCGCTCACGGAGCAACTTTAATCCACGTTTCCACTGATTTCGTTTTTGAAGGAAATGAGGTGAAGCTGCTTCTTGAGGATGATTTAGCAAAGCCTATTAACGTTTACGGTCAGACTAAACTTGATGGCGAAAAAGCTGTTGTTGCTTTATTGAACGAACACTTCATCCTACGTACCAGCTGGTTATATTCTGAATATGCCAATAACTTCGTTAAAACCATGCTTCAATTAGGGGCCGATCGCGACGAATTAAATATCATTGCCGATCAGGTTGGTACGCCTACTTACGCCATTGATTTGGCGAATGCTATTTTCGACATTATTGCGGCTGATTCTGTGGCTTACGGGGTTTACCATTACAGTAATGAAGGCGTAACCTCGTGGTTTGATTTTGCCAAGGCAATTTTTGATGTTAGTGCAACCACAGTGAAGGTTAATCCAATCCCTGGCTCTGCCTACCCTACCAAGGCCATCCGGCCAGCATTCTCTGTTATGGACAAAAGCAAAATTAAAAATACATTTAAGCTGACTATTCCTTACTGGAGGGATAGTTTAGTGGCTTGTATTGCTAAATTAAAAGAAAATAATCATTAGACATTTCGCTCATCAGCAAATCTTAATATTAATATGAAAGGTATAATTCTTGCCGGAGGAAGCGGAACACGCTTACATCCCTTAACGCTAGCTTGTAGCAAACAAATGATGCCGGTTTATGATAAGCCGATGATTTATTATCCGCTATCTACATTGATGTTGGCCGGGATCAAAGAAATCCTGATCATTTCTACCCCGCATGATCTTCCTAATTTCGAAAAATTGTTAGGAGATGGATCTTCCATTGGCTGTAAACTGAGTTATGCGGTGCAAGCCGAACCGAATGGACTGGCACAAGCCTTTGTGATTGGTGAAGAATTTATCGGAAAAGATAAAGTTGCATTGGTGTTGGGTGACAATATTTTTCACGGGGACGGGATGGCTAAATTACTTCAAGCCAGTTCTGACCCAGATGGCGGGGTTGTTTTTGCTTACCAGGTTGCTGATCCTGAACGTTATGGGGTTGTAGAATTTGATGGAGATAAGAATGCGATCTCCATTGAAGAAAAGCCTGTTTCACCTAAATCTGATTATGCCGTTCCAGGTTTGTATTTCTACGATAACGAGGTAGTTGAAATTGCTAAAAATATTCAGCCCTCTCCGCGTGGCGAGTATGAAATTACTGATGTCAACAGGGTTTATTTAGAACGTGGTAAATTAAAAGTGGGCGTTTTGAGCCGTGGCACAGCCTGGCTCGATACAGGTACCTTTACTTCATTAATGCAGGCCGGACAATTTGTACAAATTATAGAAGAACGCCAGGGTTTAAAAATTGGTTGTATTGAAGAGATTGCCTATAGAATGGGCTTCATTGATGCTGAACAGCTTAAGGCCATCGCTACACCATTGGTTAAGAGCGGATATGGTTCTTACCTTTTGAAACAGATTAAATAGTTTCTATTTCAGCTTTTCTATCTAAAATAGATTTAAGATCTCTGATCTTTGTACCATGCGCCCGGCTTTACACCGGGCGCATTTTGTATGTATAAGTTCTGTTGTGATAATCTGCTAATTTCTGAATCGGAAATTATGCTCTATCTTTGGCTGGATTATAACAATTAATGGATACAAAAAATATTGCGGTCATTGGCCTAGGATATGTTGGCCTGCCCCTGGCTATCGCATTTGCAAAACACTTTAAGGTGATTGGCTTCGATATTAATGAAAGCCGGGTTGCGCGCTTAAATGAACTGGTGGATATTACCCATGAGGCCAATCTACCAGATTTATCCGAAGTACTTAACTGTGTTGATCAAAAGAATGGTCTCGCTTTAACCTCAAATCTTTCCGATCTTGCGCATTGCAATGTCTATATTGTTACGGTTCCAACGCCGATTGATCATTTAAAAAGGCCCGATCTACAGCCATTATTAAAAGCCAGCCAAATGATTGGCTCGGTTTTAAAGAAGGGTGATCTGGTGATCTATGAATCTACTGTTTACCCTGGTTGTACTGAAGAAGATTGTGTGCCTGAGCTTGAACGAGCCTCTGGATTGATGTATAATCGGGATTTCTTCTGTGGTTATTCGCCAGAGCGGATTAATCCGGGAGATAAGGTAAATACGCTTACTAAGATCAAGAAGGTTACCTCAGGGTCTACTGCGGAGATTGCTATGGTAGTTGATGCACTTTATGCTACGATTATTACAGCCGGTACGCACCTGGCACCGAGCATCAAGGTAGCAGAAGCTTCAAAGGCTATAGAGAATGCACAAAGGGATGTTAATATTTCATTTGTGAATGAACTTGCTTTAATCTTTGACCGGATGGAGATTGATACCACTGATGTACTGGCGGCGGCGGCAACGAAATGGAATTTTTTAAATTATAAGCCAGGCCTGGTTGGCGGTCACTGTATCGGTGTAGACCCTTACTATCTCGCTCATAAATCGGAAGCTTTAGGCTATAAGCCTGAAGTGATTCTTTCCGGAAGGCGCGTAAACGATAATATGGGCCTGTTCGTTGCCAATAAAATCATCAAGATGCTTGTTGCCAGGGATCGGCAGATTCAAGGCTCAAAAGTGCTTATTTTGGGTTTTACTTTTAAGGAAAACTGTCCTGATACCAGAAATACCAAAGTGATTGATATTTATAAAGAACTGCAGTCTTTCCGGGTACAAGCCGATGTTTATGATCCCTGGGCAAACCACCAAGAGGTTTATAATGAATATGGGATTGAATTAATTCCCGAAAACGATTTTATGCATTACGACGCCATCATACTTGCCGTTTCACACACCGATTTTGGCGATATCAATTTCAAATTGCTGAAAGACCAAGGGGCAATTATTTTTGATACTAAGGCCTTTATTAACCGGGATTTTGTTGATGCGCGGCTGTGATGGGGGTTTAAGTTGAGAGCTGAGAGTTCGAAGTTGAGAGTAAAGAACAAGGAATAAAGCGCAAAGACCAAAGCTGAAAGAGCAGAATGTAAAGAAACAAGAAGCAAAGATCAAGGCATAAGAATAAAGACTAAAGCTGAAAGGGCGAGGAGCATAGCGTTAGGGATTAAAGAATAAAATTAACGTGTTGATACCACTACATCAACTTCTGTTGATCTGAGAGGTGATGGTGGTATCGGTAATCTTATCATCCTGGGCAAGTAAAAATGCCTTGGAGATGATTACGGATAAGCCTGCATCACCTTCAAATGGTATAAAAAGATTTTCGGTATGGTTTTTTTGGCTTCGATCAGGTACGATACACAGGTATTGGTCGTTGGGTTCCATCAGGATGTTAGTACTTCCCAGGTGGATTTTATAGGTACGCAATGTACCCTGTACCACCAGAAACTTATCTTTAATCTGTGCCACTTTGGCAATTTTTAGGCGGGGCAGTAAATTTTTGATGATTTCTTTCCTGTTTTTTGCCACTTCAGATAAATCTCCAAAAGAGAAAGTAGTCCAATACTCGTTATATACAGGCAGGCCGCCAGTATCTTGCCAGGTAGGATCGTTACCTACACTTGCCACTCCAACAAATAAATCTACATCCCTGAGCACCTCTGAAAGGGGAAGCGCAGGAACATCAATCAGGTTTTTTACCTGGTTATCTGAAGTATCGATAAAGCGGACCTGATCAGTTGAAATATAGTTCCAGATTCCGGTTTCATTGAAGGCATCATCTGCGGCTACCTCGTTTATCCAATACTCTGCACGCAGATTGTATTCTGGAAGATGGAGTTGGGCAGACTCATTGTAGCGGCCATCATCGTAAGCGCCGAGCAATGAATATTTCCACCCACGTGTTTTGGCGAGCATATTGAACTGATGCTGTTTTAAAATGTGCGCGGCCATTCGGTTACTATAGGTGCGGGTATTGATTTCGGCATCTGTGAGCAAATAGACTTCTCTATAGGCTTGTTTTAGGGGCTGCTGGATTTTATGTTTGTTGAGAAATTCCCGCCATTCGGTCGTTTCCTGGGTGCTGGCTAAAGCAGGGTGCCATAGCGATACGGTACTGGTATTTTTGACTACGGCCGGGTTACCCTTATTGTCCTGCCATTCCTGTCCGATTAGAATAAGGCTTTGCGGTTGGCCAGGGTGCTCAGGGTCGGTAAATGTCCAAATGATCTTTTCTGCTATAAAGCTGACCAAACCATGCTGTAGCAAATACTGTTCGAAATTTTTGTAATTCCATACCCTGCCTGTTCTAAAAAGCCTGTCGATCCGGTCTCTCTGGGCCGAGGTAGTCTGATCAATTTGTTTTTGCGTATCCTTTATTTGTTTAAGCTGCTGCGCATGTTTTTCTTTGATGAAAGCAGGGACCGTTTTTTGGGGACTTCCGTCTGGCTTGAACCAGCTCAGGGTTGATTTACCTATGCCGGTAATCTCCAATATTGCGTTATAATCTTCAAAAGCATAGCTGCGTTTTCCATCGCTGAGCTTAAAATCTTCGACAGCCATATCCTCAATATCATGGGTTGAAACATTTTGGAAAGCTGCTGCCTCTGCAATGTATTTTTCTATGAGGGTTTGGGTATTGGATTGTTTGATGCGGAGCTTCAATCTTGAAAGGTGGCCAATACCATCCAGTCCTTCAGATTTATAGAGCGCATACAAGCAGGCGTTGCCTAGCCCAGCCGCCGCAGGGCCTCTTCCCGGTATTTTCCGGAAGCAGCGTTCTGCGAGCTTAGCGATGAGGTTAAGCGTGTTTTGATCATTAAAGTGTGCGCATGTCCAGACCAGGCCCTTAATTGCATCCAGATTAATGCTACTTAAAAATTCAGTTGTGCTGTAGTTGTAACGATGTGCGCCGATACCACTGGTGTGTGTTACGATAGTTTCTTTGTAAGCTGTAATGAATCCGATCCAACTGCCGATGACTTCCCTGAATTTATCTGCCCCCAGGGTCTTTACCAAGGCAAGGGATTCATCAAGGTATTTTTTGCTCGGTTTTGCACCGCTTGCTTTCTGCGTTTTGGAAAGCAGGTCAAACCAGATTTGTTTATCAGGGTTTTCCATGGCCATCAACATGGGGTTGGCATGCGCTGCAAATGCATCCTTGCCTAGAAAAAGCGTGGGTTTGGCTTCGGTTTCCTTCTGCTCAAAAAGCAGGTCATCTAGTTTGGCTTTTAATTTGACGATTTCTTTGAATGCCGCCTGCTCACTGCTTGTACAGGCTTTTCTTAATTTATCCAGCGCCGCCTTTACCTCATCAACTGGCTGACTGGTTTTGTACTGGGTTAAAAGTTGGTTGATGAAAAGAGCAACTGGCCAATGATTAAAAGTAGACCACTTGCTGTATCTTTTTTTGTTTAGAAAGGCATCCACGACCCTGATGATACCTTCATCCTGATATCGAATTTTTGCCCGCAGCAGCTGGGTGAGGTAAGCATCCCTAATGAGATTGTCTTTGTATTCTTCTGGGGTAGCATCGCGATTTTGTTTTGCATAAGTATCTGTTTCTCCAAGGCAGTACAGCAGAAAATCGGTTTTCTTACCATCTGACCAGTTTTGCACGTTATTCTTATACACCTCCACATCGCTGAGTTTCACAGTATAAAATTGCTCGTTCATTTTGAGGCACTCCTGCCGGGTAGCAACTATAACGTTTTGGAAATCTGTATTTTCAGTTTCCGGGGAATCGGTACGGGTGCCGGAAACTTTTTCAGTTGCATCCACTATGGCTTGCTTAATCTTATTAAATATGCTCATTGCTATCCTCCAACTAAAGGTGTAAGTTTAATGAAACTGATGGCTGTATTGTTACTGAGCGTTACCTGCTGTTCCAGGCTTTCTGACTGCTGATTATCGATAAGTACAAAAAAGCCATTTTTTTGAAAGGCATCCAAAGCTACGTAAACCTGTTTTTCGGCATCGATGTGTTTTCGGTTTTTAAGCTTGTATCCATTCAGCGTTTTTTCTGCATCTGTTGGCTCTACCAGTCCGTTAAAATATTCCGGGAGTTTATTGTTGTAGTTTTCGACCTCTTTCCTTACGCGACTGGCGATAAGCTCTGATACGCTTACGGTGGCAGACTGGAAATGAAGCTGGATTTCCTGAAGAATTTTACCCGAGAAGGTTTCATCTTTGATCGTAATGGTCATATGGATGTGGTGATAATCGTTTAAAATTTAATTTCAAGATGCAAATTTTCTTTTTGTCTGGCAAATTAAACCAGAAACCTTGCTGCGCGGCAGACATCCGCTTGTTCAAGAAGAAAAGATTTTTAGGCGGTGTAGAACATCAATTTTGCATTGGCAAACCGCATCTGTTTCCGTAAACTTTAATATTTCGCATAATTCAAAGATTGTTGTTTTGCTTATACCATTGTCAATGCTGTGGAAATTGAAAAAAATTCTTATAGCGCATTGATAGGCTGAAACGCACTATAACTATACCCTTTCGAACTTTTGAGGTAACGTATCTGGATATCATTAAGCTCCTCTTGCGGTCCAAGCCCTTTAATGAAAAACTTCAATACACATTATCTTATTGAAGGATAAAAAACATATCAATTTATTAATATATTTTTGCAGCTAACCTCATTCCAGTTTTATCGGTTAAATTTCAAAGCATGCAAAATCTTGCCCCAATTGCCCTTTTTGTTTATAACCGTCCGCAGCACACCGAACGGACGTTGAAGTTTTTGCAACAAAATGAACTTGCCGCCGACAGTAGGTTATTCATTTTTTCTGACGGTGCAAAAAGTGCTCAGGATGACGAAAAGGTTGCTGAGGTGAGGTCCCTGATTAAGAAGATTGATGGTTTCAAATCTGTTAAAATTTTCGAAAAAAAAGAAAATTCAGGTTTGGCCAATTCTGTAATTGCTGGAGTAACCCAGCTCATTAATGAGTATGGACAAGTCATTGTTTTTGAAGACGACCTAGTCAGTTCTCCTCATACACTTACCTATTTTAACGAGGCTTTAAAAAAATATCGTAACGAAGAAAAGGTGATGCACATAGGTGCCTATATGTACCCGCTGGCAAAAAAGAACCTTCCTGAATCATTCTTTTTCAGGGCAGCAACCAGCTGGGGTTGGGCAACCTGGGAACGTGCCTGGAAGAATTTTGAACCGAATATTGATATCCTGATCAATCAGTTCGACCATAAGAAAAAGACAGCTTTCTCCATCGATAACACTATGAATTTCTGGAAGCAGATGCAAGAGTTTAAACGTGGTAAAAATAACAGCTGGGCTATTCGGTGGTATGCATCTATTTTCTTAAAAGGTGGCCTCACGCTAAACCCATCGCAATCCTTGGTCAATAACATTGGCCACGATGGTACAGGAGTTCACTCGGGCATAAACGACATCTATAATGTGGTGATCAATCCCAAGCCAATCACTCAATTTTCTGATGTAATTGAAGAAAATAACAACGCATATGAGATAATCAAAGGCTTTCTGGCAAACAGAAAAGGTAGCATAGCCAAAAGGATTAAGCGATTTATTAACGAAAAACTCAACCAATATTTTTCAAAATAGCCACCAATATTTATTATTTGTATTTTAGTCTGATGATGAAGTCTATATTCCTGTTTTTCCTGCTTATTTCTGTCACAGTTTACGCACAGAACCCACCAAAACCATACGGTGCTTTACCGTCTGCAAGACAGTTGGCCTGGCATGACATTGAAGTTTATGGGCTAATTCATTTCACGCCAACTACCTTCGAAGATAAAGAATGGGGGTTTGGCGATGCTGATCCAAAAGCATTTAATCCAACTGATTTTAATGCGGGTCAAATCATCGCTGCCGCGAAGGCTGGAGGGTTAAAAGGAATTATTTTGGTAGCAAAACACCATGATGGCTTTGCGCTGTGGCCAACAAAAACCACTGCATATAACATTGCCAAAAGCCCTTATAAGAATGGAAAGGCAGATTTAGTGCGTGAAGTTGAGCAGGCTGTTCGAAAGAATGGATTGCAATTTGGCATTTATTGTTCCCCATGGGATAGAAATAATGCGCTTTATGGAACAGATAAATACTTAGCCATTTACCAAGCACAGCTCAAAGAACTTTATAGTAATTATGGGTCACTTTTTATGAGCTGGCATGATGGTGCAAATGGAGGCGATGGGTATTATGGCGGCGCAAGAGAAAAAAGATCGATCGATAATACCACCTACTATGATTGGAAAAATACCTGGGCCATCACCCGAAAAATGCAGCCCATGGCAAATATTTTTAGTGATATTGGTCTGGATATTCGCTGGGTAGGAAACGAAGATGGCCATGCTGCCGAAACAAGCTGGGCAACTTTTACGCCTATGACTCCTGATGGAAAGAATATAGCGGTTCCGGGTCAGGCGAACTATCCTCAAAGCCCCGGAGGGATAAGAGATGGTAAGTTCTGGATGCCTGCAGAATGCGATGTTCCACTGAGAAAAGGCTGGTTTTATCATCCTAACGAAAAACCTAAAACACCAGAACAATTATTCGATTTATATTTAAAAAGCGTTGGTCGTGGTGCAGGACTGGATTTGGGCTTAGCGCCTGATACCAGAGGCCAGTTACATGAAGACGATGTTGCCGCTTTGAAGGGTTTTGGAGACCTGGTTCGAAATACCTTTGCAAAAAACCTCGCTAAAAATGCCGTAATCAAAGCAAGCGATATACGTAGTCAAAAGTTTAATCCAAAGGCTATTTTAGATGGAAATAAACAAAGCTATTGGGCTACAAAAGATAACGTTCATGAAGCTACGCTGGAACTGGATTTAAATTCAGCTCAAACTTTTGATCTCATCAGTCTTCAGGAATTTATTCCCCTTGGCCAGCGAATAGCGGCCTACACTATTGAAATTTTCGAAAATAATCAATGGCAGAAAATCTATGAGGGCAGTAGCATCGGCGCAAAGAGATTAATCAAACTGGAAACAGCAGTGACTACCAATAGGGTGAAAATATGCATTACAAAATCGCCGGTTTGTATTACGCTGAGCGAGATCGGACTTTATAAAAAAGCAGATTAATTATTCGTAAAGAATTGTAAACAACTCTCTCAATGCTATAGAGGTTTGTTTACTATATTTATAAGTACTATCTCCTTTGATATCCCTATACATCAGCATCACAGCCCGGTAAGAAACTTTACCGAGCTTTTCTTTTCTGCTTCGTTCCTTAACATCTTCTTTTGTAAGCACCAAAGAGTTCATTTCTTTAATTACGATCAGGTTATTTTTCATTGGAATGATGCCATCTTCCGGGAGGGATTTCAGTTTGGCGCCTTTTGGCAAGTTGACTTTCAAATTGGTAACTGCATTTAAATAGCCTAGATTATAATTGAATTTTTCTGATAGTTTTTTGAATTCTTCAGTCTGATATTTTGGACTAAAAGTGATGATTCCAACAGAAAATAGTAATACCAAGAGTGTGGCTATCGTATACCTGATCCAGTTTTGCACAAGGAGCACGTTTTCAGACCTGAATATCAACAGGTAACTCATTACAAAGCCAGCGATGAAGCCGCCAATATGTGCTGCATTATCTATTCGTTTTCCAAAAGCGCCATTAATCAATATCAGGGCAGAAACAATGAGCGTGCTAATTAACAATGGCTGTGTTGCTTTGCGTTCGAATGTTTTGTTTAGAATTAAGGCAAGAAATGCACCGTATAAACCCATTATTGCCCCTGATGTCCCCATCATTACCGCTTCCTGATGAAAAATTAAACTTACTAAGCCGCCACAGATTCCACTCAATATATAAATGAAAATAAATTTTTTCCAGCCAAGTTTATTCTCAATCATTAGGCCCAGGTAAATAAGGGCATACATATTAAATAATAAATGAGATACCGAGCCATGAATGAACTGGTAGGTAATTAATCGCCAGTATTGCCCGTTTAAGACCGTATTTCTATGGTTAACACCAAGGTTTAAGGTGAAGTTTTTCGCCTGTTCAATAAACGTATTTCTATCTACGTTACCTGGATTTGAAACCAAAATGAATCTGAAATAGACAGCCGATACAAAGATGATCGCAAGAAAATAAAGAATGTTAGCAATTACCAGAAGCGGCGTAACGGTATAACCTTTTTGTGGAAAGAAAAGATAGAGGACATTTTTGATTTTATTTTTAGTAGCCAATGGTGCTTTTTCAAAATAAGAATCATCCTGTTTTGAAATGGTAGAATGGAACTTGATTAGGCAATCTGTCCAAACATCTTTGAGGTGAAACTCTACATACTCGAACTCATGAAAGAACTTTTCAAGGTTTAATTCATTTTTACCATAATCGTTAAACAACATCTGAATACCGACGCATTCGCTTTTAACTACTGCAAAATTACCATGAATTCTTATGGAGATTTCTTCACTATAAGATTGAAACGAAAGCGACGTGTAAGCGATTAATCCACTTTGAGAGAGGTGGCTTAACTTCCAGCCTAGATTTTCAACGGCTTGCTGCGCAACGACTAAATATTTATCTGTAGGAAAATCTCCCAGCGGTATAAATTTTTCAACTTTCGGCGAGTAACCCCAACTAACTGACATAAATAGAGCGAAATTATTTCTTCGCTACTAAGATAATATATGGCGATAGGTTTTTGCTCTCGAAAGGAATAATTTTAGTAAATATTTTGCCCGTTAACCAAACTGCTTTTTTGAATAACCTTACCGCTACAGGCTTCTGGCTTTCATCTTCCAGCCATACACTAAATTTGCCAAAGTAGCCAGATTTAACTTCTTTCAAACCAGCTTCCTCACAAATTGATTTGAGCAAGGCAGGATTCATGCTGTTAATATTGTGCTTATCATAATTTTCTTTATCAAAGTTTTTCTGAAACCAGCCATTAACGGCCTTAAAATTAGGCAAGGTAATGAATAACGTGCCTCCGGGTTTCACAAAAGAAATATGACGATTGATAATATCTGCAGTATCATTAAAATGTTCAATTAAACCGCAACTTAACACCAAATCATATTGTTTTTCTGATTGATAACTGAACAAATCTGTCTCAATAATATGAATGTCTTGCTCGTTTAATCCATTCTTTTTCAATAGTTCATTCACTACCGGAGGGTGAACGAAGTAATCAAGTAAAGTAACTTCAAGATTGAGAAACTTTTTTAAGAACACGGCATAATAACCAGGAAAACCACCCAATTCTATTGCTGTTTTAACCTTTCCATCCTCAACAATTTCTGCAAGTTGTTGATGAAACAAGTAATTCTCTGGAAGTTGAACAGCAAGCCCCTTCTTCCGCTCCCAATAATTTACCCAAAAAGCCCTGTCAGTTAATAAATTTGCCATGTTTTAAATAATTCCAACTCCAAAGAAACGGAAAAAGGTTAGTTGATAAAAATCTAATTGGCTTATTTGTAAAAATAGCGCCTAAGATATTTTTCGAAGCATTTAGTTTTTTCTATCATTTGAGGAGATCAATAAACGTCTTCTTTCCTAACATAAGTGATGGCAAAAACTTTGTTTTTTTCCTTTGAATAATAATTTGTGCTCCATTATCAAGCTTATCCATGTATTCCGCTTTCCTTGCTTGAAACTCTCGACTATTATCACCAACACAATTATTCGTTTAAGCACTATTTGGAAACAACTATGCACCTTAACTTTATACTTGCTTGTAACGCACATACAATGAAGAAATCTCAGGCATCCTAAAATTTCTTCAGACCTAAGCCATATTCGCTATATTATTTCAAATCCTTTAAAATCTCAGAAACTGCCCTTTCTAACTGCGGATCTTTATCCGCAAGACGATCTTCAAAGGTATTTTTTACAAAGATATCCGGCTTAACACCTTCACTTTCCAGGTTCTTACCATCCATAGTATAACATCCCCAGGATGGTAAACGGTAAGAAGAACCGTCAACTAAACCTTTGGCAGAAGTAAAAATAATCCAGCGGTAAGTTTCCGTTCCAATAATTTTTCCCAGTTTTAACTGCTTAAATCCAGCTGCTGTCATCTCCGCATCACTTAGGGATTGCTCATTTACCAGAAGCACAATTGGTTTTGCGGCGGGCCCAAAGTTACTTTGCGGGGCCAGTTTCCCGCCCCTGTATTTCCATTGCAAGTAAGGGCGCTGAGAAAGGAACTTCAGTACCTCATCATGTACATTTCCACCTGTATTGTAGCGAAGATCCAAAATAATGGCGTCTTTGTTTTCTTCCTGCGCAACCATATCCAATAGAAAAGTCTCCAGCTCGCCACCCGTCATATTTTTCATGTATGAATAGGCAATCCGGTTATTTCCCCATTTATCTACGTTTTTTCTATTATTGGCGATCCATTCATCGTACAGGTTTCCCCTTAAAGCCCCGGCACTTTCCGGATGGAGATTTACAAAAACCTGCTTGCCTTTTCGGTCAAACGTTAAGGTCATTTCCTGATCCAATGAAGGTTTACTGAAGTAATAATCACGGTCGATCTTTTGGTCAACCTTTACCCCATTAACTTCCGTTAAAACATCGCCTGGCAAGATGTTGGTTCCTGTACGTGCTGCATTACTCTTAGCTGCAATCCGTTCTACTTTTAATGGATTGGCGTTTTCGAAAATGATGCCGGTTTCATTCGTAGTATAATTTAAATTTTTACGTTCTTCTGCACCCGAGCTATTGAAGCCCATGTGCGAGGAATTGAGTTCGCCCAGCATATCATTGAGCAGAATCCGTAAATCACTCCGGTTATTTACATAAGGCAGGTAAGCGGCGTAGCGGGTTTTCATTTTATTCCAGTCTACTCCATGAAACTTTTCATCATAGAAGTTTTCATCCAGGCCCACCCAGGTTTCGTAAAACATCTGGTTAAATTCTGCATTTAGGTTTCTGGTGAATTTATAACCCTGGTCAATTTTATCAAGTTTATTGGATTCTAAGCTGTATTTATTAATCACCCCACGTGATAACACAAAAAATTTATCTCCGGCCTGAACAATTGAGTAATCGCTTCCATCGGCAACTTTTTCGGTTTTTTTAGCCTCAAATGGTTCGATGGTTGTACGGTAGAGGCCTGGCGAGCCACCTTCATGGTTAGAGGCATAAAAAATATAGGTTTTATCGCCCTTTGCAAAAGCATCCATACCAGACTGGCCACCAAAATTCGGGCCCACCAGTTCGATTCTATCCAGAATGTTCTGCGTGTTGATCTCAATTACGATTGCGGGTTTAGGCGTTGCCTTAGCCACTGCCTTTTTAGCCGTATCTGCTTTGGATTTCCTTGTTTTATTATCCGTAACATCAGGCTTAAGCTCAGCTGGTTTGGTTTCCTTAAACAAATCATCAAATTTATCAGATCGGAATGGCTCATCATAATTATTCAGGGCCATTCGATAAACATGTGCATTTGTAGATCCAGAAGGATAAGTTGGCTGAGTTCTGGCGCTGGTGAAGAAAATATATTTCCCATCAGGAGACCAGCTTGGATTACTCTCACTGACACCCGTATTGGTTAAATTAATTGTTTTATTTTCTTTAAGGTGATGAACGAGAATATCCTGCTCGAAATTTCGATAAACTGTAAAAAGCACATATTCATCATTGGGAGAAAAACTCGGAGAAGAATTCTGTAACGCCCAGAACTCATCCGAGACGAGTGTTTTGCTTGCAAATGTTTTTAAATCTAAAAGCTTCAATTCATTTCGGCCGCTCAAGTAAACCGCCATGGTTTTGGTTTTATTCAAGGTAATATCACGGTTGTTCGCTTTGTCTTTTGTGATTTCCTTAACCGTTCCCTTGCCATCTCCGGTAATGGTAAACCAGTTCTGATAGCCATTTGCTGTTTGGCTGAATAAAATCGTTTTGTTATCGGCAAGCCATTTACATTCCATTGCCCGCTCTCCGCTATTGGTAATCTTGCGGATAAATTTTCCATCGGCATCGCTTACAAAAACTTCTCCCCGGGATACAAAAGCAATTTTCTTCCCATCGGTTGAGGCATCGAATGCAGAGATATTTCCTTTAACATCATACTCCTGATCTTTACTCAATACCTGGTTTCTTGAAGTGCTAATGGCGACCTTTTCTGTTTTTTTCGAAGCAACATCATAGGTGTAAAGCTGATAATCCTTTTCAAATACTACCGTTGTTCCGTTGGCTGATACAAATGGGCGTTTGATAGAAGAATCAAATTGGGTTAACCCGGTTTTTTTTCCATTAATAAAGGTGTATAAGTTGTATTCTTCATTGCCCTCATCCGACACAAAAAACACATTTCCTTTTTGATCGACCGTAGTCCAGAAATCTTTGCCAATGTAGTCTGTATAGCGTTTATAGGTTTTCGTTTTTGGATTATAAGATTGAATGTCAGGGTTGTAAGCGCCTTTGTAATGTTTCCTGTTAGGGAAGCGGTAACTCTCCCAGGTATCATTAAAAAACAAGGCGCCATCAGGCGATTCGGCGATATGATGGGTCGTGTTGAAATAGTTATCAAATAAACGTGTCGGCGTGCCTCCTGCAATCCCCACCTGGTAACTTGAAAAAGAGTTATATCTGGCAGAGGTAAAATAGATGGTTTTCGAGTCCCAACTCCAGTTATCTACTTCATCTGTAGCATCATTAAAAGTTAACTGCTTAATGTCTCCACCTGCTAGTGGCATCACATAAACATCATTATTGCCAAACTGATTGGATGAAAAAGCCAGCCATTTACCATCAGGCGATATTTTTGGATTAACTTCTTCTCCTTGCATGCCCGTAATTCTCGCTGCTACACCACCACCTACCGGAACTTTCCAGATGTCGCCATCATAACTGAATACTATTGTTTGCGCATCCGGCGTTAAAGCAGGGTATGAGGCAAAATAGGTTTGATTTTGAGCGAATGTTTGGCAGGGGAATAAAAAAGCTATTGCTGTAAGCGATTTTAATAGGGTTTTGATCATGATTTTGGTTTGTGGGCTTAAGAAGTTTGAAATTACACAACAGATTTAATATTCGTAAACAATAAAATGTATTTTTGATTGATTTGAAAGTTATACACCTAAATACCTACGATGGGAACGGCGGAGCAGGAAGAGCCTGTTTGCGCTTGAGCGATGCCTTAATGGCAAATGGAATTGACTCGCAGGTTTTAGTTTATTATAAGTTTGGGCAAAATCCAAAAATTGATACTTTCTCAAAATCACCACTTCAAAAAGCAAAGGCTGTTTATAATATTTTATCAGAAAGATATTATGCAAAATGGTTAAGTAAATCAGTAAAAACACCGTTTAGTTTGCAGTGGTTCGGCCGCTCAATTAAAAACCATCCGGCAGTTAAAAATGCCGATATTATCCATTTGCACTGGATTAACCACGGGTTTCTTACCCCTAAATTTTTAGCAGAACTTGATGAATTGGAAAAGCCAATTGTATGGACTTTTCATGATAGCAACGCTTTTACCGGAGGTTGCCATGTGCGTTACGGATGCGAGAATTTTCATCAGCAATGCGGAAACTGCCCAATCTTAAAAATCAGCAATAAAGACGATTTCTCTCATAAAACCTGGCTCCGTAAACAAAAAGCTTACACCAAGCTTAACTTCCACATTGTGGCCCCCAGCCATTGGATGGCAAAATCAGTTAAGTTTAGCAGTTTATTAGGCACTAGAAAAGCATCGGTTATTCCCAATACCATAGAAACAAAAATATTTAAGCCTTATGTTAAATCAGAGGCGAAAAAAATCTTAAAGATCAATCCGGAAAAGTTCGTGCTTATGAGTGGTTTCATGCCTTCTAAAAATGACAAGCACAAAGGCACGCCCTATTTAATAGAAGCTTTAGAAATCCTCTCCCGCCGCCCGGGAATTAGTAAAGAGAATATAGAACTGGTTATTTTTGGCAATAAGGATAACGCAGAAATGCCCGAATTTCCTTTCAAAACCACTTTCCTGGGTACAATTAGCAATGATGAACATTTGGCAAAATGTTATTCTGCTGCTGATGCTTTCATCACGCCATCATTAGAAGACAATTTACCTAATACGGTAATGGAAAGTCTGGCTTGTGCTACGCCTGTAATTGCTTTTACCACTGGTGGAATTCCGGATATGGTAAAGCACATGCAAAACGGTTATCTGGCAGCTTATGAAAACGCAGAAGATCTGGCTAATGGCATTGAATGGCTCTACCACCGTCCGAATAAAGAAGAGCTTCAAAAAGCCGCACGGTTAAGCATTTTAACTCATTTTTCTGAAGAGGTGATTGCTGCTGAGCACATTCATTTGTACGAAACATTAATTGATTTACAGCCGAAATAAAATGGAACTGTCTAAAAGCCACCTCAATAATATTAAAGCTTTGAAATCTGCGATTCTTCAAAGTCGCTACCGTGCAGCTGCTCTGGTTAATAAAGAACTTTTAACGCTTTACTTTGCCGTTGGAAAATTTATTTCACGTAAAATTGAAGAAGAGAAATGGGGCGCAAAAATTATAGAAAGTCTTTCTGCTGATTTGCAACTGGAACTTCCTGGATTAAGAGGGTTTTCTGCATCTAACATAAAGCGGATGAGGCTTCTTTATGAGTCTTGGAAACAGCATTCTGTAATTAGTCCAACAGTGTCGGACCAATTACAAGTAATTGATTTAGAGATAATTAAATTTAGTCCAACAGTGTCGGTCCAATTGGAAAAAACATTTTTTGGATTAAGTTTTTCACACCATTTAGAAATCATTCAAAACACCGAAACACTAGAAGAAAGAATCTTCTACATCCAGAAAACAGCATCAGAATTTTGGAGCTTAAGTACACTAAAAAACCATTTAAACAACCAGACTTTTCAAAAAACCGGCAGTTTACCTAATAACTTTTTTAAAACCATAACCAACGATGAAATAAGGCAAAAAGCATTACAATCATTTAAGGATGAGTACTTGTTGGATTTCATTAATATTGAAGATAATGATGAAAAAGACGAAAGCGTATTAGAAAGTGAAATCGTTCAAAACATTAAAAAATTCTTAATGTCTCTAGGATCAGATTTTGCTTTTATTGGCAATCAATACCGGTTAATTGTGGAAGACGAAGAGTACTTTTTAGACCTCTTATTCTTTAATCGCCGTTTACAATGCCTTGTTGCTTTCGAACTGAAAACTGGTAAATTTAAGCCTGAATATATGGGCAAAATGAACTTTTATTTATCAGCTTTAGATGAGTATATTAAACAACCACACGAACAGCCATCAATTGGAATTATTCTGTGTAAGGAAAAGAAAAACAAGGTAGTGGAGTTTTCCTTCAGAGACTTTAACAAGGCAATGGGTGTTGCCACCTATAAAACAAGTACCGTTTTACCTGCGGCATACAAAGGTGTTTTACCTGATGTGGAAACCTTAAAAAAACTAATGGATTAGTATGCCTAAATTAACCATCATCACCATTGTATATAATAACGTTCGGGATATTGAGCGAACAATTCAGTCTGTTTTAAACCAAACGTTTAAAAACATTGAATACCTGATTATTGATGGTAAATCTACTGATGGGACACTGGAGGTGATCAAACGCTATGAGCATCAAATTACCAAGGTTTTATCTGCACCGGATAAAGGCATTTACGACGCGATGAATAAGGGCCTAGGGTTAGCAACTGGCGATTATGTTTTGTTTATGAATTCAGGAGATGAGCTTTATGATGAACAAACAGTAGAAGATGTTTTTGACTCGGCTCCAGCAGCAGATATTTATTACGGCGAAACCGAGATGTATAATGATAACTGGGAAAGTTTAGGGAGAAGGCGCCATGAAGCCCCGGAAGTGTTCAACTGGAAAAGCTTTCAATATGGAATGAACATTAGCCATCAGGCCATTTACATTAAGCGGAGTATTGTTGAGCCCTACGACTTGAAATATAAATACAGCGCTGATATCGACTGGATAATTAAAGCCACTAAAAAGGCTTCTAATATTGTAAACGTTCACCGTTACGTGGCGAAGTATTTAGTTGGTGGCATGAGTAAGAAGAAACATCGTGAAAGTTTGAAAGAGCGATTTGAAATTTTTTCCAAATACTACGGATTAATTCCAAATATCCTTAACCACGTTATAATTGCAGGTAACCTGGTTTTCTATTTTGTGAAGCACAGGAGAACGAACGATTAAGCACGTCAACTTCATCCGTTCTCCCTTTCCTTTTCTCTGTTTGCTATTTTCTATTCCCCAATCTCAACTTAATAAAAACAAAAATTCCTACATCATTGTCTTAAATACATCACCTATTTAAAACAGAAAAGATTATGGGACAATTAAGTAACCGCAATATTGCTGTACTTTCAGAAAGCGGATTTGAAGAAGTTGAATTAACCGAACCAGTAAAAAGGTTAAAAGAAGAGGGCGCAACCGTTCACATCATCTCCTCGAAAAGTGGAAAAATAAAAGCTTGGGATAAAGACCATTGGTCTATAGAAGTTGATGTAGATAAAACGATTACTGAGGCAAATGCCGCAGATTATCATGGCTTGCTTTTGCCAGGCGGAGTAATTAACCCCGATCATTTACGCGTAAATGAAGATGCAATTGCATTTGTCAAATCTTTCTTTGCAGATGGAAAACCAGTTGCTGCGATTTGCCATGGCCCCCAAACATTAATTAATGCAGAAGTGGTAGAAGGTAGAAAATTAACCTCTGTAAAAAACATTTCGAAAGACTTAATTAATGCAGGTGCATTATGGAGCGATGAAGAAGTGGTAGTAGATCAGGGATTGGTAACCAGCAGAACACCAGAAGATTTACCAGCATTTAATGATAAAATTGTAGAGGAATTTGCTGAAGGAGTACACGAAGGGCAGCACGCCTAAACGTTTTTAGACGCTCTTTCTAGATTTACTCAAAAAGCGGTTGGTAATTTTACCAGCCGTTTTTAGTTTATAGCTTCACCTGTCTAATGATGTTTTTGATGTTTAATTCAATAATATCCGTCATGTTTTCACAAGTCAAATAATTGGTGTCTTTGAAATAATCGCTCATGCTCTGTTTCAAAACGGCAATATTTTCTGGTGTGGTTAATTCTTCTTTACTTGAAACATCCCGAAGATCTGTTAAGCGATGGCGTTCACTTCTTACCCGGTGTACAATAGACGACCTTTCTTCCTGCTGGTATTGCAGTACCGTTTTCTCTGTAAGCTGCTCCATACTCATCTTTACATAAGGCAGGTTTTCCTTAAAAAATTGAGGTAAATAGACTTTTAGGTTCCCTTCATAAAACTGCTGATCAAAATCTATCGCACGAATCCTAAACTGGATATCATCAAAATCTGGCGTAATCTGCACCACAAAGTTGTAAGCCCTCATATCGCCCAGAAGCATAATTAAGCAACGCTCGTTAAATTTGACAAACTCTTTGGCAATTCTTGTTGGGTTAAATCCAGGCGTATACAACTGGCCTTTGGTAAATACATCACCAGGAATACCCGCAACATGTTCCTCTACCAAGGTATCGCCATCAACTAAATAATTGACTTGATTTGGTGATAAAATTTCTTCCATCTCAAGGCCATAAATACGGGAGGCATCTGCTTTTTTGATGTAGAAATAATCATAGACATCATTTAGTCTGTTTACAATTCTGATTCTAAATGGATGGGTATTACCAAAGGTGCAATATTCAATTTTATCGATGTATTTGTGCTCCACAATACGCAGGTTTCCGGAGGCTTTTAGGTTAGCATAGATCTCCTTCAAACCGCTGTGTAAGGTATCAATCAAATCCTGTGCATAAATAGGTCCTTCCCATAAGGAATCTTTCCCAAACTTATCCATGAGGGGGAAAGCTTCATTAAATTGCATCAGGTCATTATAATTGATTGGCAATTTCGCCTCACGCTGATACTTGCGTAAATACTTCTGTAAAGCGGGTGTAACCGGAAAAATTGGTTTCTTTTTAAGGATTTTTACGTCTTCGTTTTCCATTCAGAAGCAATGTAGCATTTTAAACTTTTAACCGCAAAGAATTTAAAGTAAACGCCAAAGGCACAAAGCCGGATATAAAACTTAAAATCTTCTTTGCGAAAAACTTAGCATACTTAACAGTTAAACTCATTAATTAGGATAGCTAAAAGACATACCTGCGAGGTATCTGCTTATTTTACGATATGGATAGTCGCCAGCGCCGTGTTCGGCAAACTGAACGATAATTGTATTTGTCTTTGGATCAACATACAGTCGTTGTCCGCGCATGCCCTCTGCTGCAAAATCTCCTTTTCCGCCCGCTTGTGGAACCCACCATAAATAATGGTGAGCAGATTTCTGCCATCCTTTCGCTGAAGCAGGCCTTTCATTCCCTATGGTAACAGACTGGCTTACCCAATCTTTTGAAATGATCTGGTCGTTATTATAGCTCCCTCTTTTAAGGTATAAACGCCCTATTTTAACCCAGTCTATCGCAGTAACCTGAAACCTGCTTGCGGTATTGGCCAAGCCATTTTTCTGATCCAGGCCCCAGGTAGCAAAATGTTCAGTCCCTATTTTACGCCAAAGTTTTTCTTCAAAATATTTCGATAAGTTTTTTCTTGTTGCCCGTTCAATTACCCAGCCGAGTAAAATTGGGTCGATACTTTTATACTTCCAGACGGTACCAGGTTGGTTAGCCAGTTTTACCTTTAAGAGTTCGGCTTTCATGTCGTGCGTATAGTAATACTTTGCCTCATCAGATAAAAATGCTTTGATAATTCCACCCAGGGCATCCTGAAATGCTAAACCAGATTTCATCTCTAAAAGATGTTTTAGGGTAATCTTTTCAAAGGCAGGATTCGTTTTCAACTCCGGAATATAGTCTGTTACCTTTTGAGTTATATTTTTTATTGATCCATCCTCTAAAGCCTGGCCTAACAGAACAGATACCATGCTTTTGGCACCAGAAAATACGGTAGTTAAGGTCGTATCGGTATATCCTTTACTGTATCTTTCGTATAAAATGCTGTCATTTCTAATTACTATAAATGCATTGAGTTTACCTTGCTCAAAGTAATCCTGAAAGGGAATAGATTTCCGTTTTCCATCAAAGACGTTAAGCGTGTCCAAATCTTTCCGCTGCGTTTTGGGGCGAATAAAATGGAAGGCAACATCACTTTTTTGCACAGTATCCTGCGGAAAAGCCAGATAGGTTTGAGCATCTGGGGTACGGTACCAAAGCACCCTGACTAAGTATGGTTGCCAGATCAACAAGCCAACAAAAGCTAAAATAAATAAGAGCAAAAAATATGCGGCTGCTTTTCTGGCTAATTTCATCAGGATCTTGTTATCCAGACAAAGATAACAGATTAGGCCTGCTGGCGATATTCAAATTTCGATAATGTGAGCGATTTAGCTCCGGGTTTATACTTCCATCGCCTGTGGCTCCATAACCAATATTCAGGCTTTTCTTTAATAATTCCTTCTAACAAACGGGTATGCATTTCTGTAATTTCAAACTCCGCCGTTTCTGCCGGTGTCAAACAAAGTGGAATGCAATCCACCTCATAGTAACCTCTTTTCTTAACATCCACCTTTAAGTAAAAAATTGGCTGGTTGGTTCTCCTGGCAATCTTTTCTATTCCAAGTTGGATGGAAGCCTGTTGATGCAAAAAGCTGGTCCAGTAGTGGGATTCATCTTTTGCAGGCGCCTGATCGTTACCAAAACTAAAAATACTTGGTTTGCCCTTACTGGCGGCTAAGGCCCGCATAGTTTGGCGCATGGCAATTAATCTGTTGCCAAACTGACTCCGCATTTTTTTAAACCAGCGATCGAAAATCGGATTACTTAATGGCTTGTATATTGGATAATGATCGGCCTGAAAGTTTAAGCCGATACCCATTGTGCCCCATTCCCAGTTTCCATAATGTGCAGAACAAACCAATACACTTTCACCGCGATCTAAATACTGCTGCATCTGGCTTTTATTGTGAAATATGAAACGCTTTTTTATTTGCCTGGCTGAAATGGTATTCATTTTTAAAATCTCAAAAATGAGTGAGGCCAGGTAGCGGAAGTATTTTTTTTCAATACGAATAATTTCAGGCATCAACTTTTCAGGCAAGGCATTCACGAGGTTTTCACGCACAACCTTTTTACGATAACCGAAGATGTGGTAAAGTAAAACATAAGTGGTATCGGCCAGCAAGTATAAAATAGGTAATGGCAACAAAGACAATACGCCTAAAAAAAATATTCCCAAATGGGAAATGCTTCTTTTAATCATATAGGATGATTTAAATGCTAAAAAACGATAACACTATGAAAATCTAAAAGGTTTAGGTTTTCACCGCTAGCAGGGAATTAATTTAAGCCATGCTTGCAGAAATACTGCCATTGCTTTCAGCAAAATCCATTTCTTTAGATTGCCTTTTATATTTCCATCGGCGATGACTCCACAACCAATACGCTGGATTTTTCTCAATCATTTCCTGGAGAAAAAGCGTATGTGCTTCTGTAATTTCGTATGGCTTGGTTTGATCTGGATGTAAACAAACAGGCACACAGTCTACCTCATAATAACCTCTTTTGAGGTAATTAATCTTGAGGTAAAAGACAGGACGATTGGTCTTTACTGCAATCTTTTCAACCCCAAGCTGAACAGAGGTTTCTTGATTTAAAAAATTGGTCCAATAAATAGATTCCGCTTTTGAAGGTGCCTGATCGCTACCAAAAGTGAACATGCTAGCGGCATTTTTACTTCCTTGAACAGCCCTGAGTGTTTGCCGCATGGCTACCATGTTATTTCCAAAACGGCTTCTCATTTTTAAAAACCAATAATCAAAAGTGTCACTGCTTAATGGTTTGTAAATGGGATAATGCTGACCAGAAAAATTTAATCCAATGGCCATACAAACCCACTCGTAATTACCATAATGAGAGGAACAGAAAAGCACGCTTTCATTGTTCTGCAAATAAGCTTCCACCAAATCTGCGTTTTTAAACTTTACTCGTTTACTCAGCTCTTTTTTAGAGATGCTTTTCATTTTAATTACTTCGACAAAAAGCGCAGATAAAAACTTATAATACTCTTTTTCTATCGCATCCAACGCTGCAGCAGTCTTATCAGGGAAGGCATTGTATAAATTCTCTTTCACCACCTTTCTACGATATTCAAAAACGTAAAAAATTAATAAATAAAAAGCATCGGCTAATTTATAAAGTAGAAATAGTGGCAAAAGAGAAAATGCATTTAATAAATATGTCCCAACGGTGGACAATACCTTATTAATCATGATAAAATGTTTGTTGGATGATTCAAAGGCAAAATTATATATCGTTTAAAAACTAACTGCCATCAAAATGTTACTTTTTTATTCCTTGAAGTGGTTTGAAATTAGGATGACACAAAACGGGAAAGATGATTAATTTTTAAACATCAATATGGGGAAATAAAATTTCATTTATAAACCTCTTGCTGGTGGTTAAATAACCCAAAAAGCCATCAAACTTCACCTGGCTACTCATAACAAAAAGATTAACGGAGTTTTTAAGCCAACAACACACTTATTTTTCTACATTTGCACCATCATTGGGGGTGCCTTGTTTAAAAGAACACAAAAACAGGCTGAGATCATACCCATTTTAAGGTGAAAAGTAGAAGGTAAAAGGTAGAGGGTAATGCCATCAGCCTTAAAACCCTTCTGGCATCAACCTTAAATGCACCTGATCCGGGTAATGCCGGCGTAGGGATTGGAGTTATGGAAGTTTAACTTAAATCGGGAGAACCCCTATTTCCGATAGGTTTAACTAAAAACAAAAATATTGAAGACTTTACTTTTTGCAGCGCTTGTTGCTTTCTTGCCTTTCTTCGCATTGGCACAAAACACTATTACCGGCCAGATAACCGATAATAGCCAAAATGCCTTACCCGGGGCAACCATTAAAATCAAAAACCAGCGAACTGCGGTATTGACTGATGCGAGTGGGAACTACACCTTAAGTAATTTATCAAACGGAAGCTTTACCATTCTGGTGAGTTATGTAGGCTATAAAACCCAGGAAAAATCGGTTACGCTTGCTGGTAATACCACATTAAATTTCACCTTGCTCCAACAAAATTTTCTGGCAGATGAGGTGATCGTGCGGGCTACTCGAGCAAATGAAAAATCTGCTACCACTTATAAAAATGTAACTAAGGCGGAGATTGAGGAAAACAACTTCGGTCAGGATTTACCTTTCATTCTCCAAAATACACCTGGAGTAGTGGTGAACTCTGACGCAGGTGCAGGCGTTGGTTATACCGGAATTCGCATCCGCGGAAGCGATAACAGCAGGATCAATGTAACGGTAAATGGCATTCCAATTAATGATAGTGAAAGCCAGGGAACCTTTTATGTAAACATGCCAGACTTTGCCTCATCGGTAGATAACATACAGATTCAGCGTGGTGTGGGTACCTCAACCAATGGTGCAGGTGCGTTTGGCGCCAGTTTGAATATCCAGACTACGGGAAGCGAAATGGAACCTTATGCAGAAGTAAATAACACCTATGGAAGTTTCGATACCTGGAAAAATACGGTGAAAGTAGGTACAGGCTTAATCAATAACCGTTTTAGTTTTGATGGTCGTCTTTCCAGGATCAGCTCTGATGGATATGTGGATAGAGGAGCTTCCTTGCTAAAATCATATTTCCTTTCTGGCGCTTACCATGGTAATAAAGATTTGTTACGGATCAATGTTTTTGCAGGAACAGAAAAAACCTACCAGTCCTGGAATGGCATCCCCGAGTCCCGGTTAAATAATGATGTAGCCGGAATGCAAGCTTATATTGACAGAAATGGCTTAAGCCCTGATGATGCAGCAAACCTGCTTAATTCTGGCCGAAGGTATAATAGTTTTACCTATGATAATCAGACAGATAATTATTGGCAGAATCATTACCAGATGCTTTATGCAAGGCAATTTTCTGATAAATTCTCATTTAATGGTGCTTTGCATTATACCAAAGGAGAAGGATATTATGAAGAATTCAGGGTGGGTAATAAGTTCAGCGATTACGGCTTAAATCCGGTTACCATTGGTGGAACAACAGTTACTAATACCGACCTCATCCGCAGACGCTGGCTGGATAATGATTTTTATGGTGTCACCTATGCTTTCAATTACGTACCAGAAAAAAACTTAAACTTCACTGTTGGTGGCGCTTATAACGAGTATAAAGGAGCACATTTTGGCCAGATTATCTGGGCGCAATATGCATCAAACGGAAACATAGACAGGCACTATTACGATAACGATGGTTTCAAAACCGACTTCAATATATATGGTAAGGTAAACTATAGCCCCATTGAAGCGTTAAGCTTATTTGCAGATTTACAATACCGCCGGGTTTATTATGACATCGCCGGCACGGAAAATAAATTGAACACACTGGCCATTAACGATCAGTTGAATTTCTTCAATCCAAAATTAGGCGCTACTTATTTTATTAACACCCAAAGCAACTTATATGCCTCGTTTAGTGTGGCTAATAAGGAACCGAACCGGGATGACTACGTAGATGCAGCAGCAGGTGTTTTTCCAAAATCTGAACGCTTGAATGATGTGGAAGTTGGTTACCGTTTCAAAAACAGCCGCTTTGACTTTGGCGCAAATGCGTATGGAATGTTCTATAAAAACCAGTTGGTGGTTACCGGAAAAATTAATGATGTGGGTGGAAATTTCCGCCAGAACGTGGATGATAGTTACCGTTTAGGTATTGAACTGGATGGTGCATACACCATTAATAAATTCTTCGCTATAAATGCAAATGCTGCCTTTAGCAGAAACAAGATTAAGAATTTTACCGAATACTATGATGATTACGATAATGGTGGTCAGGTGGTTAACAATTACTCTTTAACTGACATTTCTTTCTCTCCAGCGGCCGTTTTATTTGGTGAATTTGTTTATAAGCCGGTAACTGGTTTCGCCATCGCTTTGCAAAGCAAGTATGTAAGCAAACAGTATTTAGATAACACCCAAAATAACGACAGAACCATTAACGGATATTGGGTAAGCAATGCACGATTGGGCTATAACTTTAAATTTGTCGGGGTAAAAAACATCAACCTTGGCTTACTGGTTAACAACCTATTTGATAAAAAATACGAAAGTAATGGCTACACTTACGGCTACCAATCAGGAGGCAGCCGGATTACAGAAAACTTCTTTTATCCGCAGGCTGGCACCAATTTCTTATTGAATTTAAATGTGAAGTTTTAATCCATCCAACAAGTAAAGATTCGTTATTGCAAGTATGAAGCAATCCCGGCAGTTCTGCCATATTGAGATGGCTTCGTACCCTAGCAATAACGATTTTTCATTTTTAAACAAGTGATGTTTTAACAGGATCTTGATCACAAATCTGCATATTTCATTAACTTGTCGTTTAATTTTAAAGATTAAGAATTAGACATTGAACCTTTCTCCATATGAAATACATCGAAAAACTCCAGTATATTACCCATGATATTCCACACCTAACGCACGTTGAACAGGCGCAATTGGCCTGTGAGGCTGGTGCAAAATGGATTCAATACCGCTGCTTTGGTAAAAATGACGAGGAACTTTTGGCTGAAATTAATGTGATTGCTGAAATTTGCGATGATTGGGGCACCACACTAATTGTTACCGATCATATTCATTTAAACGGTAAAGCGGATATTCAGGGATTTCATATTGAAGATTTGAAGGCTGATTTTGTGGCTTTGCGTAAACTGGTTGGAGACGACATCACTTTAGGAGGTTCGGCCCATACGGTTGATCAACTGATAAGATTGGCAAATGAAGGTGTTGATTATGCAGGCTTTGGTCCTTTTGCTAACACCGAAACTAAACCAAATGCCTTTTCTCTTTTGGGACTGGAAGGTTATTCTGCAGGCGTAGAAAGGTTAAAAGAATTATCAATTAGCCTTCCGGTTTTAGCCGTTGGTGGCGTTAAACTTCATGATGTTGATTCATTAATGCAAACCGGTATACATGGCATAGCCGTATCTGGTGCAATTTATTCGGCCGTTGATTTTATAGATGCTTATCAAGATTTTTACGAGGCGGTGAAATTTTAACAAAGCCTTAACTATAGATTGCCAGGGCATCGATTAAATTTGGGCAACCTAAACCTTAACTGATGCATGCTCCGATAACTGATTCAACCTGGAGTTTAAGTAAGAAAATTTCATTCCGTTTCTTTTTTATCTTACTCATTTCACTCATATTCTTAAACAATAACGGTGCATTTTTATACATGCAGCAACTTACGTTTTACCCAACAAAAGTGCTGCATCAGTTCATTCCATGGTTTTCGAGATCGGTATTGCACTATAATTACGATTATGCTATTTACCCAAATGGCAGTGGAGATACATCTTACAATTATGTCTTAATGCTCTTTCTATTCCTAGCTTCCTTACTAGGATGTTTGATTTGGTCTGTCCTCGATCATAAGCAACCGAACTATTCAAGGTTATACTATTGGCTGGTTGTGCTGGTAAGATATTATCTGGGTTTCACCCTAATACTATATGGCACTGTGAAGATTATTCAATTACAATTTCCACAACCGTCTTTATCTCGATTATTACAGCCTATTGGAGCGGTATCACCAATGGGCCTGGCCTGGACTTTCCTGGGTTTCTCCAATGGATACAATATTTTCATGGGCATTATCGAAGTATCAGCAGCCTTTTTGCTATTTAGACGGACAATGATTATTGGTGCACTTATAGCATTAACAGCTTCGGTAAATATAATGGCAATCAATTATTTTTTTGATGTACCTGTAAAACTACTGTCGACTACTTTAGTGGTGATGTCTTTATTTATGCTCGCTCCATATCTCCTTGCCATAAGCAAATTCCTTCTTTTTCAACAACCTCAACAACTAAGCCTGTTGCAACCTCCGTCTTTTCGCAAAAAATGGCATCATATCACGTTCACCGCCTTAAAATATTTAATCATCATCTGGACTATTGGTGTAATGGCAAATAATGCACTCACTCAAAGGCATAATTATGGTGCGCAAGCCCCTAAACCACCTTTATATGGCATTTATAATGTAGACAAATACATCGTAAACGGAAAAGAGATGCAACCGCTCACTACTGATGAAGACAGATGGAAACAGGTAGTAATAGAATATAAAGATTTCGCATCGATTAAAACAATGGATGATCGTATAGTATATTTTAAAGTCTTATTAGATCAAAAGGATAAAAAAATTGAACTTACCAATGAAAAACTGGTTTCAATACCATATAAATTTAAATATCAAGTTGAAAATGATAGCACACTTGTATTGGCTGGCACAAGAAATCAAGATTCGTTAGTCGTTACACTTAAAAAATATAACCTTAAAAACTTTAGGTTAATTAACCGCGGTTTCCATTGGATAAACGAATATCCAAATAACCGTTAAACCCTTCGTAGGATTTTAACACCTGAATTTGGCTCCTTGATACCATATACTTTGATACCCCTTTAAATACCGACCACATCATAATTTTTTTATCTTCGCATTATGTCATCACACCACATTGTAAAAGAAAAACAAGAGCCCGCTTTATATATCGATGAACTGGGTAATTTTAATGAAGAACTTTTAGGGCAACTCTTAGAGTGGAGCCCAACGCTTTTAGTTAATGGAGAAAATTATGATAAAATCTTCTCTCTGGGCTTAAAGGTAGATGTTTTGGTGAACGGAAGTACGGAAGATGTTCAGGAGGATACCAAAATTATACAGGGGCCGGTTGATGCGTTAATGGTAGCCATTAACTATTTACATGAAGAGAAATATCCGGCGGTGAATGTTATCGCTAAAAAATTCGATTTAGAAAAATTTGCCGGTTTCGAAGACCAGATTAACCTGGTTGTTTTTACCGAAAAAGCAAAACATTACCCTATAAAATCGGGCTTTTCGGTTTGGAAACCGGCTGGAAGTGAGTTTTTAATTCATGGAAACCGGTATATTGAAGTTACCAATTTAATGCAGACAGAGGAAGAAGTCTTCGTGGTGGTGAATGATGGTTTTGTGGAATTCACATTTGGAGGACAACCTATATTTATTAGTGAACCGATATGATAACGTTAAGAAAAGCCAAAGAGCAGGATATAGAAGTGATCCGTGATATTGCTGCGGCAACCTGGCCATCCACCTATTTAGACCTTATCGGTCAGCAGCAAATTGATTACATGTTGGAAAAGATGTACAATAAAGTCGAACTGCTAAGTCAATTTTTGGGCGGACACATCTTCTTAATTGCAGAAGACAATGAAAATCAATACGGCTTCGCCGGCTATTCTATTATTGACCTCGAGGCCAGGATTTATAAACTCCATAAGCTTTATGTATTGCCATCAGCACATGGAAAAGGCGTAGGAAAGTTGCTTATTAATGAAGTTTTTAATCAGGTAAAAGAAGCAGGCGCATCTGCCCTGCAACTCAATGTAAACAAACATAATTCTGCTAAAGATTTCTATCTAAAGGGCGGCTTCGAGATTAAGGAATCCGTACAGCTCGATATTGGCGAAGGTTATATTATGGATGATTATGTAATGGAATACAAATTTTAATTTCCTGTAAAATGCTAAAGCCTCAACTGACTAGTTGAGGCTTTATTTGTTTTAGCTAAAAAGCATTCTACTTCTGTAATTTAGGAATTCTGGTTGGTGTATCCTTTCCATTTACAATCGAAGTTGCACTCTTGGCAATTGCTTTAATGGTAGATAAAATATTTTCTACATCCAGGGTACTGTATTCATCTTTAACAGTGTGGTAAAATTTATCTACATCGATCTGATCGGTGCTAATGGTGTGTGCAGGCACACCAAGTGCAGCTAAAGTTGCATTGTCACTTCTGTAAAATAGATTCTGTTCGGTGTAGGGATCAGGATGGAAAGTAAACTCTGTACCCGCAAGGTTTTTCTGTAGAATTTTTCCAAAATCAGATTTGTCGTAGCCAGTGATGAAGGCCGTATTTTTACCAAACTTAGAATCTTTCCCGATCATTTCAATATTAAACATGGCCACTACTTCATCAGGATTCAGTTTACTGGAGAAATACTTCGCCCCGAAACCACCAATTTCTTCAGCCGTAAAAGCAACGAAAATTAAGGTGCGTTCGTTGTTTTTTTGTGCTTTATAGTATTTTGCTAGCGCAATCATCGCCGTTGTACCAGAAGCATCATCATCCGCGCCGTTTGCAATACTATCTCCATCTACCGTTTTTAATGTGCCCAAATGATCGTAATGGCCAGAAAACACCACTAATTCTTTGGCTTTTGACTTGCCAGGAATCATTCCTGCAACGTTAAATAATGACATCTTGGAAACTTTATTTTTCAGAGAAACATTAAAATCTGTAGCCTCATTGGTGCCAAGTATAAAAACCTGAACATTGGAGCTACCGCTCATATCTTTTTCATCGATGGTAACCGGCTTATCAAAATAACTTTTGTAACGTTTAAAATTTTCTGCAAACTTCGCATCAACTAAAACAAGCTGGTTTTTGCCAGCAGACATCATTGCCCGGAACTGGTTAACAAAAGGCTTTTCAGGATCTAGTTTAACGACAGCAGTATTCGATTTATCTAAAGTAATGTTCTCCGCATTTATTCCAGAGATAATTAAGTTCTCAGCGGAGATTTCCTTACCATCAATCTTTACCGTTTTGCTTTCGTTGGCAACCTGGTATTTGTAAAAGGTTTGACGGAAGCCTTGTTCGCCTGTAAGCGGTTGCAGCCCAATTTTTTTAAATTCTGATTCGATGAAAGTTGCCGCTTTATCTATTCCAGGGCTAAAAGTTGCACGCCCCTGCATCTGGTCACTGCTTAAGGTTTTGATCAGCAGATCGGTATATTCCCGGGTAATGATCTTGTCAATGTTTTGCGCATTCAGCTGCAAACTTGCGATTCCGGCCAGGGTTAATAGAAAGATTTTCTTCATGGTTTTTTTGTGTTTTGTAGTCATTTAGATTTTACCTGCGAGTTTAGCCAACTGTCTCTAAAAGTTTGCATGGCAGGTGTTAATGTTCCGCCCGTGTTTTCAATTTTAACCACTTCTAAAGCGGGATTTTCTGTAAGTGTTAATGTGGTAGTTTTTTGTTCGCCACGGTAAAGATAGGTGATGGAAATGGTATCGCCAGGTCGATGTGCATCAATAATGGCGTCAACAGCTGCCACAGCATTAATATCTTTTCCGTCAATGGTTAAGAGTACATCATCAACATCTAAGCCAGCAACATAAGCGGGCGATCCAACGAGTGTTTGCGGCAGAATCACCTTCCCGTTTACCGCATTCAGCCTTCCAAAACCAGTAAAAGCCTTTCCGGGGTTTGCTTTTCGAAGTGCAAGCCCGGCGTTGAGCAGCAATTTCGCATAATCGTTTTTCTCGGTGCCGTAAATGTATCTTTTGAAGAAATCTTTTGCGAAAGATGGATTTTTAGTCAATTCTGACAAGGTTTTTTCGAGATCTGAAACCCTGTAAGCAACCTCAGGTTTACCATAAGCCTTCCAAAGTGCCCGCATGTAATCATCTAATGTCAGCTTAAATTCTGAGCGCAAACGCAGATCGAGAGCCAGGGCCGTTGCTGCACCGTAAGTATAGTAAGAAAGGAAAATATTGGCTTTATTCGTCTGATCAATGGCTACGCCTGCATCGGCAAATACCGCGTACCGGCTTGCTTCTATAGGTGAGAAATGCTTTGCCCCTGGTGTATTCAAAACTGAATTGACCATTCCCGTAAAGGCTTGAACAGAGTTTTCTATTGTTTTTAATCCAGATCTGGTTAATAGTAAACCGCCATAATATTGCGTAAATCCTTCAGCTAGCCACAATTCATCACTCACATTTGAATGCGTAAAGTCAAAAGGTTCTAATGTTTTCGGACGAAGTCGTTCTACATTCCAGCTATGGAAATATTCGTGTGAGAATGTTCCTAATAAATTGGATTCATAACCTTCTATTTTTGGTGTGCGCTGTACGATTGATGTAGAATTTCTATGCTCCATTCCATCACCGGCATTATCCGGATAAACATCATCCAGAAAGTAATAATTACCATAATCGTAAGTTGGGAATTCGCCCCAAACGGCTAAATGCTCATCAACCATTTTCTTGAGCATCTCTGCATAGCGATCTATAGCAGCCTGATTATCATTGGAATGGGTAATCAGGTGAATGGTTTGTGCCTTTCCGTCTGGATTTTTCACTTCCCATTTCGCTGTTTTATAGTCTGCAATTTCCACCGGGCTATCCATAAAATATTGCAGATTGGCTGCGTAAAAAGTGTTTTTACCCATGGGTTTTAATTGAGTTGCCACTCTCCAGTTTTGTTTATCAGCATAGTTAAACTCAACCAAACGTGCACGCGCATCCATCCCCACCGGGAAAGCAAAGGTTGCCGGAATATTCATGTGGGCATGGGTATTGTCAAAACCTGCATAAGTGCCATCAATCCAGTTTCCAAATACTGTATAAGTTACCTTAACGCTGTTGCCATGTTCAGCAATTTCATATTCATCACCAGCAGGCTGATTCACCACTAATGGTTTCCCACTGGCATCAAAAGCTTTGAGATTATACACATTTTTACCAAACTCATGCGTGGCATACCGCCCTGGAGAAGACCGGCTCATTCTAACCGTTAGCGGACCTGCTGGCGCATTAGGAATCTGCAGGCTAATTTCTGCCTCATGGTGAATGGCATTAGGGAAAGAGACCGTATAACTGATCTCATTTTGTGCAAAAACGCAAAGTGAGAGCATACTAAACAAAGTAGTGCCTAAAAATTTCTTCATGAAAAGGGATTTAATGGGGTTAAAGTAAATAAAAGCGCTGGTTTTTCAATTATTTACATTGCACATTTTCAGCAAATCTCAGCAAATTAAAAAAGATGATTGCTGATAAATCTAAGCATTAATCCTGATCCCAATCATGCCGCTCCAAATCGCGGTGAGCTTTTCCTTTGATAATTTCTTTGCGTTTGGACGATTCTGAATCTACCCGGGTTTCATGAATATTATCGGCCACTTCTAAATGGAAATCCTTGTCTTTTTTAGATTGATAAATAGATACCTCATCACCATCTGCTGTTGCATAATCATATGGACCCCGGGCACTCATCAGCTTCACAAAAACAGGCAAACATTCAAAAAAGATGAAGAGCAGACCTATAAAAGTTACTGCGGTGGCAGTATTGCTGTCGCTTGTTCCATCTACATTGAACTTCAGCTGCCCTAAAGCCCAGTTTCTATCTGCAAAGCCAGCGAGGTCTGCTAAGCTATCGAGTTGCTTTTTGGTATAAAGTTTTTCAGTAAACAAGCCATCAAATTCCTTTCGCTTGTCTACAAAAGATTCTGATTTGTTGATGGTTGCTTTAAGGGAATCTAACTCCACCTCGCGTTGCTTTATTTCGGCTTCTTTCCTTTTTGCATAAGGGCCGTAACCCATCACGCCCGATGTTTCAGCTGTTTTGTTGCCAAAAATTTCGAAATTCAGCTTTTGCCGATCGGCCTTAATTCCCTTTTCCAACGAATCTCTGGTGGCTTTCTCGCGGTTTAACCTGCCAAATTCTACCTGATATTTGTTTTCGAAAGCTTTATTTAAGGTATCAATCTTGGATCGCTGGCCATTAAGGTAACTAACTTTTAAACGTTCCTTAATTTCTTTATCGAAAATTTTCAGTTCAATTGGCCGGGAAATCACCATCCCAATCATAATAGCCAGTAAGATCCTCGGTGTAGCCTGCAAAAGCTGCTTATTAGTACTGGCGCTTTTGTTGATGCTCGCTACGATGTACCGATCCATATTAAAAATGGCAGCCCCCCATAGAAACCCGAAAATAAGCGCAAAAATTACAGCCAGATCGTCGCCTTTAAAAACGAAATACATGGCATAACCACCAGAAAGTGCAGCAAATAATCCGGTAAAAAAGATGGTGGCACCTATGCCTGTATATTTGTTCTGTTCTGTTGGATACTTTTCCAGTGTAGGGATGTGTGCACCAGAACAAAACCAGAAGAAACGGTTCAACTTGTCCATTGTAACAATTTATAGTTAAACGCCTAAGGGTGTAAGTTGTTACAGTTTAAAACACGATTATATGGCATTTTTTTGATGTTAACCGTAAAATTGAATTCCCTATATTTGCATAAACACAAAAATCAAAATGAAAGAAATATCGGTACAAGAACTAAAAGCGAAAATTGACAATAAAGAAGATTTTCAATTAATCGATGTTCGTGAGACATTCGAATACGAAGTTTCCAACCTTGATGGCGAGAATATTCCATTGGGCGGAATTTTAATTGAGGCTGATAAAGTTTCAAAAGATAAGCCGGTAATTATCCAATGCCGTAGTGGAAAAAGAAGCGCAGCTGCAGTAATGCAATTGGAAGCGCAATATGGCCATGAAAATTTATATAACCTAAAAGGCGGTATTTTAGCTTGGCAAGAGGCTTTCGATCCAAATATGCCAGTATATTAATAGCCGGAATGAGTGAATTTTGAATGAGTGAATATGATTACATGGCGCTTATTCGAAATTCATTCAAATTCAATTCTTCAATCATTTTCTCATTCAGTCACTTTCTCATTCAATCATTTTTCATTGTGGGTAAAAAATTTGCTTTAAATATTTTCTATAACCTGGCCATCATTCTTTCTATTTTTGGTTTGGTTTGGTGTTACAATAATGCTAAGTACCTTCCTGCCGGATTTCTGGTTGGCGTAATTTGCTGCTTACTTTATTTCAAATACCAGTTATCGAAAGACCTCAGAAAATCTTTTAAAGAAAAAGATCCGAAGTAACGCCTTCCAAACCTAAACCAGGTAAGTTCTTCAACCTATATTTTCCGTTTTCGAATGCCGGATTGGTAAACGGATTATTCAGCGTTAGCCATGGTCCGTCTAAATCTGCCCAGTTGCAAAGCGGTGCTAGTGCCGCTGCCGCCAGTGTTGCACAACTGGTCTCGCTCATGCAGCCAATCAATACTTTCATTCCAAAAGAACGGGCTTTTAAAATCATTTGATGGCCTTCATACATGCCGCAGCTTTTCATGAGTTTTACATTAATGCCATGGTAAACGCCTTTTAAACGTTCCATGTCTGCCAACCGTTGCACCGCCTCATCAGCCAATAATGGAATGGGACTTCTTTCGGTTAACCAGGCATTCCCCTCGTAATCATTTTTATCCATTGGTTGCTCAATTAAAACCACCCCCTGCTGGTGTAACCAGTAAATAAGGTCGACGGCCTTGATTCGATCTGCCCAACCTTGATTGGCATCAACATACAGTGGAACATCTGTCAAACTGCGAATGGTTTCAATAATCGCTCTGTCGTTATCTCTTCCCAGTTTAACCTTTATCACTTTAAACTTTTCTGCGTCCTTTAGTTTCTCTCGAATCACTTCTGGTGTGTCAATCCCGATAGTGTAGGAAGTAACGGGCATTTTCGCTAAATCGGCACCGTAAATTTCATAGCATGGCTGATTCAAAATTTTACCATTAATATCATTCAGGGCAATATCGATTGCTGCTTTGATGGCCGGCTGTCCAGGTGCAATATTATCGAGGTAGGCAATAATTTCCGCAAAATCAAAAGGATGACTGAACGCAGTCAAATCGACCTGTTTCAAAAATGCCTGAGCAGTTTCATAACTTTCACCCATGTAAGGCACCATCGAAGCCTCTCCATAACCCGTTATACCCTTATATTGAATTTTAAGCAACATTAATGGCGTACTGGTCCGCGTAAATTTGGATATGGAAAAAGGATGTTTTAAATCTAATTCGAAGGGCTTGCAACTAATTTTCATGATCAATCGTCTATCTATTTAAATACGGGATTACTTACTTGCAAATCTCGTAGCCGGATGAACAAAACATTTGGCTATATTCAACCGATTACTACTAAATGCGCTGGTTATGAAAAACGTTTCAAGATTACGGTATTTTATTTATTTATCCCTCATAATTTTAGGAGGATGTACCACTGGAAAGAAAGCTTTGCAAAAAGGGGATTATGATAATTCAGTTGCCAAAGCGGTTGGAAGATTGCAAAACTCACCAAAAAATACAGAAGCAACTCAGGTATTAAAAACTGCTTATCAGCTTGCCTTGCAAGATCATTTAAGAAAAATTGATGAAGCAAAATTATCCAATGATTTATTTAGGTGGGAAACGATCATGTACGATTATCAGAAAATAAATCAATTGGCTGATGATATCAATACCTGCCCGGCATGTTTAGTAGTTGTACCCTCCCCAACGAAATATATTAAGGAATTAGCAGATAGCCGATATAATGCTGCCGCGGCGAGATACAATTCTGGCATGAACTACCTCAGCGAAAAAAACCGTCTGGCAGCTAAAAAAGCATATTATGAATTTGAAAAGGTGCAGAATTTGCAACCGAATTACAAGGATGTGAAAGCAAAGCTTGATGATGCATTCTGGGCAGCGGTAACCAGGGTGGTGGTGCAACCCATCATCGTTAACAGAGGGCCATATAAATTAAGTGGTGATTATTTTCAGCATCAAATTGATGACTTCATCAGCCGCTACTCCAGGAATAAATTTGTGATTTTTTATGCTGAAGATCAGGCTACGAATGAGAAAATTGTTCCTGATCAGGTATTGAGTTTAAACTTCGATGATTTTGTAGTGGGGCAGACTTATGTTAAAGAAAGGGTAGAAAAGCTGAAGGTCGACAGTGTAATAATTGGAGAAACCCGCGATAAGAAAGCCGTTTACGGCACTGTAAAAGCGACCCTAAGCATTTTTGAGAAAAATATTTCATCTTCTGGTTTACTGGATATGACCATTACCGATTGGCAGAGCCGGAAAATCATTAAACAACAGAAATTTCCGGGCACCTACGTCTGGAGAGATAGCTGGGCCAGTTATCAGGGTGATGATCGGGCACTGAACAATAATCAATTGGCCATGACCAGGAGGAAAGAAATCCTTCCACCACCGCCTGATGCTTTGTTTCTGGAATTCACAAAACCCATTTACAATCAACTGGTAGATGACATTAGTGCTTTTTATAATAGTTATTAAGGAAATGGTGAAGCATAAAACTAGTCTTTAACAGGTCTTGTTTTGAAAGAGGAGGCTTAGCGGTGCCGTCAAGATCTTCTACTATATGATGCGCTTGGTAATCCAAACGTTAAAAAAAAACATCATACCCCAGCCCTATAAATATAATGGCTAATATTGCAGCAATGAATACTGGTTTATACAATCCTTTCCAAAATTTCGATTTTTTATATAAAAAATGCTTCTTAAGTGGCAATACTTTCAACTCGCCGGTCATTCAGGTACCCCTGCTGCCGAAATGGTTGTTGGCACAGGCTGGGTTAACTGGTGAGGAGCAAATTCAGTTTTTGGATGAAAGTATTCGATCATACAACACGCTGGTTATTCCTGTAAACAGTGAAGTGAACGAACAGTTTCTAAATCCGCTTGAACATAAAATTGAGCATGCATTTAAAGCTGGATTTGATGGTATTTCTGCATTAACAGAGCTTGATCTTTTTAACTGGATTGGTAAATTCTTGTATGGTTTTGTATATATCGAAATGCAATCAGCATTGCGAAAAGAAATGACTGCCGATGGTTTGAACATGTCGCAATCACTGATGATGAAGTTTGCAAACCTGAATTTCATGTTGCAAAATTTATATACCAGTATTGAGTTTGAAGATTTTGCACCATGGTCTATTACGATTGTGAAGCTTGAAAATGAAGAAACCCCATTCAGCTTCCGCGATGAAATTAATACCCTTACCTTTTCCCTAAAGCTGAAAGATTTTGGCATCATTGCCTGTTTGCAAGATAATGGTACCAATAAACGTTTTCACCAGGAGATTATTAATGAAGTTAAAGATAAAGCATTAACAGCAGAACAATTTGAAGAACTTACTGCCCGTTTCTATTACTCTGCCTATCTTTTCAACCGTTTACCCGAATATACTTTCTTGCCTGTAGAAGGTACTACTTACATTGAAGCCATGCCGCTTCGTGGAAATATGAGTAAACCGCTATTTGATGTTTGGCAGCATAAAATTTATGCGCAGGTACTGGAAAATTTCTGGAAGCCCTGGGGTTATGTAAAATTTGAGATCATTAAAGATCCCAATAACCCGATGAGTTTCTTTGAAAATCCCTGCTTACCTGCCGCCGGTTAAGGCAGACATGAAATGCTGAATAATACCGGGTTCAAAAATTACTGTAAAAATTAATCCTGTTAAAGCGCCAAAAAAGTGTGCATCGTGATTGATGTTATCTCTCGAATTCTTTGAAGCATACATGCAGTAAACTAAGTACAAGCCCCCAAAAATAACTGCAGGAATCCCGATCGGGATAAACATAATGTAGATTTTTGAAAGCGGGTTGAAAAGAATATAGCTAAAAAGCACCGCACTTATGGCACCAGATGCTCCGAGACTATTGTAATGAAAATCGTCTTTATGCTTAAATACTGTGGGTAAGTCGCTTAAAATCAAAGCCAGGAAATACATTAATCCAAACTGCCAACTCCCCATCAGTTGTTCCAATGTAAAAGCAAAAGCATAAAAGGTAAACATGTTAAAAAACAGGTGCATCCAGTCTGCATGGATTAATCCGCTGGTGATAAGCGTAAAAACCTTATGCCCTTTGGAAACGCTATAGGGGTGCAGCATGAATTTACCATATAGACTTTGATCGTAAAAAGCGTACAAACTGGTAACCAGTGTAAAAACAAAAATAATGGAGGCTACAGGAGCCATGTTTAAGTATTCCATTTGGGTTATTTAAAATCAAATTTCGCAGCAGCCATCAATCTGGCAATTGGATATCGATTGTGTGTTTTCTCGTAATAATCAGAATTTTTATAGACAAAGTCAAGCTGCGCAGCCGCATTTTTAGCAAATTCAGGATCAGATGACTTTTTATCTTCGAGTTTAGCCTTCAGATCAGGGTTGTTTTTTAATAAATCATTTGCCGTATCCTCGAAAATATAAGCCGAGTAATGTTCCTTCATGTCGAGAATAGAATCAAAGAAATTCCAATTAAAAAACGAATCGGTTGCCTGCGGTTCCAGTGTTTCTACAATGTACCTGTTCTTTGGCTGATTTACGAAAATGATGAAATCGCCAGCGTAATATTGCAGATTCTGCTTTTTAGTGCTCAGTTTTACCGCCGAATGCAGGTAATGGCCTTCATAGGGTTTTGCTCCGGTTTTAAGATCTTCGATATAATAACTTTCTACTTCAACCTTGGCATCATTTCTCAACTCCTGCATTTTCACATGATTCAGTTTTAAAAGTGAAATTACTTTGTCCCAGGCTTTAGGAATAATATAAGCTACAGGTTTTTGAATCGAAACTCCTGGTTCATATTTATTCCACTCCTTAATGTTTTTCGTGTACGGTTTATTGCGGTCGTAATACAAACGATCAAGCCCACTAACTCCACTCGGTTTTTTCCCTGCTTCAAAACCTTTAAATGGAATTTCGTTTACTACCTCCTTATTCAATTGCCAGGTGAGTGGAAATTCATTTTGTTTAGCTACAAATGCATCGGCTTTTTGTTTATTGTCGAAAATAAGCTTTGCATCTCGTTGAACAACCGCCACATAACTTTCCAAGAGCTTATAGGTGGCATCTACCCGCAGATTGAAAGATTTTAACATGTGCGTTTCCGGCATAAAACCAATTACATTATGCAGTGCCGCATATCCGGTGGAATAGCGTGGCGATTCGATAAATCCGGTAATGCCACTTTCAGGGGTTTCACCTATAGAATTTACGTAAGGAATCATCGGATATCCCTGCTTCTCCATTTTTTGATACAAATCCGGCACCAGAGTATTCGTCAGGTAATTAGACAGAATAGAATTTAACTTATCCTTTTGAGTCGGAATAAGCGTCATTACATATTGATAATCCGCACCGTTGCTGGTATGGGTATCAACAAAAATCTGCGGTTGCCAGGTATTTAAAATTAACTGAAAAGCTGCGGAGTTTTTAGTGTCGGTTTTGATAAAATCCCGGTTTAAATCCAGGTTTTTTGCATTGCCACGAAAACCGTAAAATAATGGGCCATTTTGGTTGGCTCTGGAAGTAGATGACCTGTTGAAACTTCCATCAATGTTGTAAATGGGAATGATGCAGATGATAACATCTTTTGGTAATTTTTGCCCAGCTAACAAATCTCTCGCTAACATCATTGAGGCATCTATTCCTTCTGGTTCACCTGGATGAATTCCATTATTGATTAACAGAACTGTTTTCTTTCTTTTCTGGATCTCCAACGGATCAAATACTTGGTCTTTCGACAAAACCAATAAATGTAAAGGTTTGCCGAAATCGGTATTTCCATAACTAAGAAGCTTTGCCTGAGGGTATTTTTGGGCGAGACTTTTATAATAAGCGATGGCTTCGGCGTAGGTAGTGGTTTGGGTTCTGTTACTTTTCTCGTAAGGTGTTTGTTGTGAAAACACATAAGAGGAGCACAACATTAAACAACACAAAAAAACGTTTCTCATAGCCAGCAATTAAAGCAATTAGGAAACGAAATTACAAAGTTTTACGGTATGCCTTAATATTTCCGAAAAAGTATTTAAATCCAATAGTATATGCATTGAAAGTGTCTGGATCATAATTCTTGAAGCTCTTCGAAAAATCATCATATCCGTCTAAGCCTTCGCCAAAGGTGAAATTACTTTGCGCATTAAAATTGATCACATAACGCATATAACCGTAACCATCGTACAAATAATAATTAAACCCGAGATTTATGGGTACCAGAAGATTTACGGATTTATCATTTCCGGGGAAAGGGCCAAAACCAGGTTCATATGATGCCCAACTTGGCTTGTAACGTACAATATCTGTAAGGTTGTTATTGATTGCACCTACACCAATCCCCATATAAATTCCTTTAACATTATCTAAAAACCCACTTCTTTCAAAATCGAGCACTTCGCCTATTGCAAATTTTAAATTTGCAGTAACACTTGAATATTGGTTTACAAACTGCCTGTTGTGAGGATCGGTACGGATATCTCCGCCCTGTACCAAACCATATTGGGCTTCTAAGCCAGCGGTAACAAATGGCGTAAAATGATAGTTAAGTTCGGCGTAACCAGTATGGCCCCAGTTACCTTCTACCACATCTGTTTTAGAAAAGTTGGGCCCAACGCCCATCCCAAGAGACCATTTAAAATAGTTAGATTGCGCAAAAGAAAAATGTACAAGCATAGCACACATAACAGTCAAGACTGTCGGCTTGAGGAACTTAGGCATCACGGGGGTTTTTTACAAAAATAATATGTTTATTGAATATTTATAACTTTTACCTTTGATTTATGAGCAAGTACATCAATTTAAACCAATCATTATCAAATAGATTTATCAGCTATGCGAAAATAGATACGCAATCTGATCCAAATTCACCAACCTGTCCATCTACCATGAAGCAGAAAAACCTGGGGGCGCTGTTAGTTGATGAATTGTTGAAAATGGGCATTTCTGATGCTGAAATGGATCATAATGGATATGTTTATGGTACAATCCCTTCCAATACAGACAAGAATTTACCCGTAATTTTCTTTTGTTCACATATGGATACCTCGCCTGATTGTAGTGGCGAGGGCGTTAAACCGATTGTACATGACAATTATCAAGGGCAAGACCTTATTTTGCCTGATGATCACAATATCGTACTCAAATTGGCAGACCATAAGGATTTAAAACACCAGATTGGCAATGATATTATTACCGCTAGCGGCACTACGCTATTGGGTGCAGACAATAAAGCGGGCCTTGCTGCAATTATGGAGGCAGCTAATTTTTTGATGAAAAATCCTGATGTTAAACATGGCACAGTGAAAGTGCTTTTTACACCAGATGAGGAAATTGGCCGTGGAGTCGATCAGCTGGATGTAGCTAAATTAGGTGCAGATTTCGGCTATACCATAGATGGTGAAACCTTGGGATCAATTGAAGATGAAACCTTTTCTGCTGATGGCGCAACCTTAATTATAAATGGTGTAAGTACCCATCCCGGTTTTGCAAAGGGTAAAATGGAAAGTGCAATAAAAATCCTTGCAGACATAATTGCCGCTTTACCTAAAGACACTTTGACGCCTGAGGCAACTCACCAAAAAGAAGGATTTATCCATCCGGTGAGTATTTCCGGGCAGGTAGAAGTGGCTGAAGCACATTTTATCATCAGAGATTTTACTGATGAGAAACTGGCAGAACATGGACAATTCTTAGAGAAAACGGTTAAAGAGGTCATGGCTAACTATCCAAACTCCACTTTCGATTTGAAAATTAAGGCGCAATACAGAAATATGAAACAGGTGTTGGATCAACATCCTCAAATTGTTCAAATTGGTATTGAAGCTATTGAAAGAGCAGGAGTAGTTGCCAAACCGCAAAGCATTCGCGGCGGAACAGATGGCTCCAGATTATCTTTCATGGGCCTCCCTTGTCCCAATATTTTTGCCGGAGAACATGCTTTTCATAGTAAACAAGAATGGGTAAGCGTACAGGATATGGAGAAAGCGGTGCAAACCATTATTAATATTGCCTGTATCTGGGAAGAGCAAGCATAGGTTTTTAAGTGTGGAGTCTCTAGACAGAAGGCATTAGTTGCTTGTTCGATGTGCTGAGTCTGTTTTTACTCAGATTGAGAATAGACTCCAGACCCCGACGCTAAAGCTGTCCGATATCAAGCCGATCAAATTTGCCGCTTTTATTCAGTTGAAATTTGAAAGTTGTTTTGAAATCTCCCCATTGATCTGAGTGGAAATTGCCGGATACCGAAAGGCCATTATCTGCTACATGATCAATACTAAGGAAGCGCTCATGACCAAAAGATTTTTTAAAGAAATTGTTAAACTGCATTTGATTGCCATCATCATAGAAAGCCACCTCATCACTAAATAAGGGGAACCAACTTTTTAAGTCGCCGTTCTGTAGTGCTGTTACGGCGGCTTTTACTTTTGGATTTGATAATTTCGATAAATCTACAGCCATATTTTAAGTTGTTTGATGTGCGGGTTGCCTCCAGACTCCTTAAATAGTGTATACTTGAATGTTAACAAGATAATCTGACGGCGAGTTGTTCCTGATGCTGTTAACCTGGCATTCAAATTTAGTAAAAAAATATTTTTTAAAGCATCATAATTATTACTTTTAGCATATAATGATAACTCTTGAAAACGATTACATACAAGTAAGCTTAGCAGCTAAGGGAGCAGAACTCCAGCGTTTATTTAGCAAAGAAACCCAACTGGAATACCTTTGGAATGGCAATGACCAATACTGGGGAAAACACAGTCCGGTTTTATTTCCAATTGTTGGTGCTTTAAAAAACGACAGCTTTACCTATAAAGGTGAAACTTTTCATTTGCCCCGCCATGGTTTTGCCCGCGATCAGGTTTTTGAAGCCGAAAAAATAAGTGCTAGCGAAGCGGTTTTCATGTTAAAGGAAACGGAAGAAAGTCTAAAGGTTTATCCTTTTCATTTCGAACTCAAATTAAAATATAAACTCATCGAGAGGAAACTGAACCTCACTTACGAAGTTGTTAATACCGGGAAAAACGAATTGTTATTTTCTCTTGGTGCACACCCGGCTTTTGCTGTACCCAACACACCAAAAACAGATTATAATGATTATTACCTGGCGTTTAACGCAGATAAAAAATTAACCTTTTGGAAACTGGATAATGGCCTGATTGCAAAAGACACCGGGAATATTAATCTGAATGGCCATAAGCTAAACTTAAAACACGAGCTGTTTTATAATGATGCGCTGGTATTTAAAACCCTGCAAAGTAATTGCATCAGTCTATTAAATACAAAAAATGATTTCGGCCTGCATTTCCATTTTGAAGATTTTCCGTTTTTTGGAATCTGGGCGGCTACCGATGCCCCTTTCGTTTGCCTCGAGCCCTGGTGCGGCGTAGCCGACGATGTAGATCACAACCAGGAACTGGCGCATAAAGAAGGGATTATCAAATTAGATGCTGGCCAAAATTGGGAACGCTTTTGGGAAGTAGAATGTTTTTAAACTTATAATCAGAAAGGGACTTAACGTTCCTTTTTTTGTTTCACATCGTTTTTCAAATACTGTAGATGGTAGAGAAGAGCAGGCGGGAAGAGCAAATCCAGTCCACAGTTTGGTTGTAAATGAATTCAAATTTCAGGAAACAACATCAAATCAATCCTGTTGTATTATGAAAGTTTTTAACAAAAAAGATAATCATGGATCAACAGGTAGAAAAAAATAAAGCAATATGCAAAGTGTTTTTTGACGAGTTATTTAATCAAAAAAATATTGATGCCATCGACAAGTTTGTTGCCAGTAACGTGAACATTCAAAACCCATTTCCAGGACAACGAACCGGAGCAGATGGTTATCGCGATATTAGCCAAATTTATGGCCTTGCATTCCCAGATTTAAAAATTAGCTTCAACCATATTTTAGGAGATGCAGATCAGGTAACCTGCCATTTCACTTTAGAAGGCACTCATAAAGATTTATTTATGAATGTACCTGCAACCGGAATTAAAGTGAAGTACGACGTTGTTTATATCTTAAAATTAACAAACGAAAAAATTACAGAGCATTGGTCTTTAACTGATTCGCTGGGCGTATTGCAACAGATTGGGGCAGTAGCCATATAGAAATTTCCTGTTCAAAGAGAAAATGATGAGCCTGTCTGGATTTAAAAATTATTTTAGCATCTTGACAGGCCCCACTGGATTGCGCATCATTATTCAAGCCGCAAACTATCCAAATAAATCACTACTTAAATAGCGGTCGCCCCGATCGCAGGTAATAAAAACCAATACCCCGGCATCCAGCTCTGAAGCTAAACGAATGGCTGCTGCACATGCACCTCCGGAACTCATACCCGCAAAAATTCCCTCTTCTTTGGCTAATCTCCTCGACATCTCCACCGCTTCTTCCTGACTAATGTCCATCACTCGATCTACCCTTTCCGGCTCAAAAATTTGAGGCAAATATTCTTTTGGCCACCGTCTGATTCCCGGGATGGAAGATCCCTCCGTTGGTTGACAACCTACAATTTGAACCGCTGGGTTTTGTTCTTTAAGGTATCTGGAACAGCCCATTATTGTACCTGTAGTGCCCATTGAACTGATAAAATGGGTAATGCTTCCAGCGGTATCCCGCCACATTTCTGGTCCGGTGGTTTTATAATGAGCCAGATAATTATCCGGATTGGCAAATTGATTGAGTAGAAAATAACCATCAGATACACCTTTTTCTTCCGCATAATCACGGCAGGCCTCAATACTTTCTAGCAATGTAACTTTTGCCCCAAATGCTTCCATGGTTAGCTTGCGCTCACGGGTAGAATTTTCTGGCATTACCAGCTCGATGTCTAAATCATAAAGCTTCGCAATCATGGCTAGTGCAATGCCGGTATTTCCGCTGGTGGCCTCCACCAACCGGGTTCCTTCTTTAATCTCGCCGCGTTCAATCGCACTGCGAATCATATTCAATGAAGCCCTGTCTTTAACACTTCCACCAGGGTTATTGCCCTCCAGCTTGGCAAATATTTTTACGTTTGGGTTCGGACTAAGTTTACCTAGCTCAACCATTGGCGTATTTCCAATCAGATCTACAATTCCCGCCATAATGTTCTAATTTTTCTCTTTAATGTTTCTAATGGTAATGGTTGGGGAGTGATAAACCATAGAATAAGGATCTACGCTTTCTGTTAACCACACATTCCCACCAATCACACTGTCGTGGCCAATAGTGGTTTCACCTCCTAAAATGGTTGCACCCGAATAAATAACTACACGATCTTCTACCGTTGGATGTCTTCTGGTACCTGCAAGCGTTTTCTTTACACTTAATGCACCTAATGTTATTCCTTGATATAGCTTCACATGTTCCCCAATAACAGTAGTTTCCCCAATTACAATGCCAGTGCCATGGTCGATATAGAAATATTTACCAATTTCTGCCGCCGGATGAATATCGATTCCGGTTTTGGAATGTGCATGTTCGGTTAGTATCCTAGGGATCAGCCGGAGGCCTAACAGATGCAAGGTATGCGCAATGCGATAAAAGCAAATGGCGTAGAAACCCGGGTAGGTTCGAATCACCTCAAATTCGCTTACTGCGGCTGGGTCGCCTTTATAAATGGCAGAGATATCAGTATTTAAAATTTCATAAAGCGCTGGCAGCTGTTCGAAGAACTGATTGGCCAACTCCTGCTGATCTTTGATCTTTCCCTCAGAACTGGCAGATGCAATCATCAACAGTTCAGTTTTCAATCTTGAAGCATATGCCACTAATTCACCTTCACTTTCAAACTGCGTAACGCTATGTTCGGGATAAAGTAAATCGACGATCTTGGCTGCCCATTGGGCAATAATATCGTTAGATGGCATTCGGTTATCTCCCCTCCGCTTGCCAAATAGATAACCGAAAAAGTCGTTACTCATAAAAAAAATATTAAATCTGATTTGGCTTAAATGCCTTTGTTTTGCATGGTAAATATATCCAATAACCGTTTATTTATCCGTCATTTACGGATCAAAATATAAAGATGGTATAGGTTAAGCAAGTGTTTCTAGATATTTTTAGTCTCCTGCATACCTCATAATCTTTAATAGTTGGATAATATGGAATTCATCGGAAATGGCTCAATAACATCCTGATTATGACAGCTAAAACTACTACGTCTTTATTCTTTTTGCTATTACCACCATAAATTGAGTTATATCCCAACGATCAGCAATATGCTTTAAAATAAGCATAAAAGTATCGATTGTAGGAGTGACGCAATAGTCAAAAAATTGATTATTGTCAAAACAAATCGTTAGATCAAGCATTCAAAATGTAATATTAGATATACATGGAGTTCAATTTGAGGGAGTATTTATCTATCTTTGCGGCAAGTTCCAATAATAAATATGAAGCCATTTTCCATCCTATCCCTAATTACTGCTGCGATAACAATTTTAACCAGTAACGCTTTCTCTCAGACTCAAGAAACAGCAAATTTATTCCCCTTATCATTTGAAGTTCAGGAACATGTTAATGGAAATGAGCTCATCCAAAAAATGATTGCTGAAAAACGTAAATATAATAGAAATCATAATGCTGAAAAAGTTCCAGTATTACCTACCCCAAAGCATATCTTAAACAGAAGTAAACCAACCATCATAACTTTCGATGGTTTGGAATATTTAGTGCAAAACAATTGTGTACTGGGCATTAAAGGTTTAAACCTTCCGGAAGATGTTTTAATACAAATGACAGCAAAACTGGTTTTTCTGGATAAGGTTCAATTCGATTATGCTGAAAAAATTAACCGCGCTTACAGTAATGGCGGAACTGATATTCAAAACATCAGAAATTTGAATAAGTGGTATTTATTAACGCTAAGAATCCTTTCGTCTACAGTAAATGATATTGCTTCTTTAACTAAGAAACATGATGCTTCTTCTTTAGCTTCCAATTTGATTAAAATGCCTGTGCCGAATATTGATGCGATTAATGCACCAGCAATGGCTCAGCCTGTGGTGAAGCTGGCAAAATAATCTACTTTTCTCAGAAATTTGAAGTCCTAATATTTTAAAACATATCAGGACTTTTTCTTTTATGGTTGTTTTGCCAATTTTTTCTGAATGATGTACTTATTCAGCATATATCCCGTCATTGGCATTAATCTTTTTCTGCTATCTGTTGGAACAGCCCCGGAGTCTGTATAGAAATCCAAGCTATCGGCCCACACTTTATTATACCACACCTTTCTTATTGAATTCATGGTAAGCGTATCTGGTTGAAGGATTCTCTTTAACCTATCTTTTTTGGGCTCATCAAAAGCAATAACAGAAAAATTGCCCTCTTTTTCATCGCAGGCAACCGCCTCATATTGATGACCATTCCAATACATGCATTGTTTATTTTCTTTGAAAAGAACGTAAGATGCAGTTAAAATGCCAACCACAACGGCAAATGAGGCAACAGCCTTATTATATTTTTTAGGGAAACCAAAAGCATTATTCTCCTTAATAGGTTTATGATTTTCAGCTATGGTTTGAATTGTCCTGATTTCCTGTTTTGTTTCTGCTTCTTCATTTGAAGGATTTATTTTCTTTTCAACTGATTTTATCTCTATATCATTTGGAGGATTATCTTCTATAAAAGTTTCTTCAATTTTAGCTATTGGTGTTGAGATATCATAACCTTTTTTAGGTTGATAAGGCCGATCCTCAAAATCAATCAGCCAGGCTAAAAGCTCTAAATTTTTTTTATCTGGTTTAGCAATACCACCTTTAAAAAAAACAGATAAGGCTTTAAATTTATCTGTTGGATGTTCATCAATTACTTTCAGGTATCCTTTGTCTCTTTCTGGACCAAAAAAAGTTCTCAATACTACATCATCTTTTTTCGGATTATACCTTTCTCTAAAAACATTCAGGCATTCCTGCCTTAGCATAGCCGGGCTTATGACATTTAAGTGTGGCAATTGGTCATCAGCAAGCTTTTTTCTATAAGCTGATAAGACCTCGTTCTGATAATATTCAAACATGTTAGAGACGATAATTTGCGCAAAATAACCGGAATTTCCGGAATTGCAAAACGGAATACCGGAATTCAATCGGAATGATCAGAATTACCGGAATTGCCTGCATATCTGCCTGTTAAACCGCCATACATTTGTTCCAGACAATCAGCGCAGGTGTTGTGAAAAAAGAAAAACAACACCGTGTAGATTTCTAAATAAAGACAAAGATGCGGAAGTAAATAGCCGGTTTGGGAAGCAGTTATAAGCTTCCGCATTTGAGTCTCTTACTTCCCAAAAATTTTCAGAAGGCCTTCTGATTTACAACCGTAGCAAACCCCTCGCATGGAGCGGGGGGAACTACAAAGTTTATCATTTCTAAAATTTTTGAATCATGTTTTTACCTTATATTATTGCGCTTTTCTTAGGATTCGTAAGTCCTTCAAATACGTCATGTGCCAGCGGCACTACCACCACAGTAAATACAACTAACAGTGAAGATGGTGATCCAGGCGATCAGCCTCCAGGTGACGATACTGGTGGTGAGACCGTGCAAAATCCTCCAAGATAATCAGCTTTTTTGAGTGAGGTTTTTTAAGCCTCACTCTTTAATCATAATCTTTTCAAGTCTTTTCCGTAATTTAGGACTAAATCTAACTCGATTGAAACCTAAATTATCGTCTCTTTTCGTCTCTTTATTATTTTTATTAGCCTGCTCCTCCAGAGACAGCCATGATAGAACTATTGATCAAAACTCTTATTTTGACCAAGCCTTCGACTATCGCGATAAAAATCTTCCTGATAGTGCTTTTATATTTTTCTACAAAGCTAAAGATCAATTTCTGTCAGTTAAAGATAGTTTAGGTGTAGGAAAAAGCTTAATAAATATGGGTATTATTTTAACTGAAGAGGGCGATTATTTCGGTGGGCAAGAGACATCCATTCAGGCAATGCTTTTTTTAAATGATCAAAACATAAAGCATCATAGTTATTTAGCTGCTAATTATAATAATTTAGGTATTGCCGCTGACAATCTTAAGGATTATAAAAATGCAATCAAGTTTTATGATTCTGCCTTAAGTTTTTCGAACGATTCTGCATCAAAAAGAATGTATCTTAATAATAAAGCGAAATCACTTCAGGAATTAGCGCAATATGATAGAGCATTAGTTATTTATCGACAAATATTAAAAAGTGCAGATAATTCTAAAGAATATGCCAGGTTAATTTCCAATATTGCAAAAACTGAATGGTTAAAAAGTAGTAAATATGATGCTAGAGCTAGCTTGCTAACAGCATTAAATATAAGAAAGAAGGAACAAGATATCTGGGGTCAAAATGCAAGTTATGCTCAACTAGCAGATTATTATGCGGCTAAAAATCCAAAATTAGCCATGACGTATGCGCAACAGATGTATGAAATAGCGCTAAAGTTAAAAAGCCCAGACGATCAACTAGAGGCCTTACAAAAACTTATCATTCTTGCACCGAATACTAATACTAAAAGCTATTATAACTCCTACAGAAAACTATCCGATAGCCTACAAACTGCCCGTAACGCAGCGAAAAATCAATTTGCCCTGATCCGTTACGAAACAGAGAAGCACAAAGCAGATAACCTGATTTTGCAAAAAGAAAACAGCGAGCGGAAATACCAAATCATCATCATCTCTTCAATAGCCTTATTCGTACTGCTCGGTGGCATTTTCTGGTACCGAAAACGGAAGCGAGATATTGAAACAGAAAGCCAAAAAGCCATTACCGATAGCAAATTAAAAACTTCTAAAAAAGTACATGATGTAGTGGCCAATGGCTTATATCGGGTAATGACAGAAATTGAAAATCAGCAAGATTTAGATCGAGATCTTGTACTGGATAAGATTGAAGACCTTTATGAAAAATCGCGTGATATCTCCTATGAAAAACCAACAGAAGCCAATAAACCTTTTCACGAAACTCTTTCTGAAATATTAACCTCCTTCGCAACAGCACACAGAAAAGTTTTAATTGCTGGAAACGATGCCGAATTGTGGCTGAAAGTGAGTGAGCAAACCAAATACGAGTTGGAACACATTATTCAGGAGCTAATGGTAAATATGAAGAAACATAGCCAGGCCAGTAATGTGGTGATGCGCTTTGAAAGTGTTGGTGAACAAATCAAAATTTATTATACCGATAATGGCATCGGAATGCCCAAGCAAAAGCAATTTAATAACGGCCTGCGGAATACGGGAAACCGTATAGAAGAAATTAATGGAGCAATTATCTTTGATACCGAAGTGGAGAAAGGACTTAAAATTCAGATCTCATTTCCTATTTCCTAAATATTAATGATGATGTTTAAAAGCGTATTAATTGCAGAAGACCAAGAAATGACCAGCATTTCTGTGCGTAAAACTTTAGAAGACCTTAATGTAACAAAAGCTGAATATACCTATTACTGCGATGATGCATTACTCCAGATCAAAAAGAACCTGCAAGGTGAAACTCCTTTTGATTTATTAATCACTGATCTCTCTTTTGAGGAAGACCATAGAAAACAAGAAATTGCCGGAGGAGTAGAACTCATCGAAGCGGTGAAAAAAATAGCACCCAATATTAAAATACTGGTATTTTCTACTGAAAAAAAGCCTGCATTAATTGACGAGCTTTTTAAAAAGTATGGCATCAATGGTTTCGTACGTAAAGCACGCCATGATGCTAAAGACTTGAAGTTGGCCCTTGATGCCTTAGCTAAAGGCAAAACTTATCTTTCGCCGGATTTAAAACAAAGCGTAAAGCAGAAGAACACTTTTGAATTTACCAATTACGATATTACCATTATCTCCCTACTCTCACAGGGTACACTGCAAAAAAATATTCCTTCTTACCTCCAGGAAAACGACATCAGGCCATACGGTTTAAGCAGTGTAGAAAAGCGGCTAAATATGATGAAAGAGGTGCTGGAATTTTCTAAAAATGAGCAATTAGTCGCTTACTGCAAGGATTTTGGAATCATCTAAACTTCTAACAAAAGAACTTCGCTATTAATGCCATGATCAGCCTGGGAAATGATAGGAAAGATAAAACGTCTAAGCTTCAATCACAATCTTTTAATCCACCACAACCCAGGCAGCGCTTGCGGTCCCCAATCTTGTTCCGGATAAAATCTTAATGGTCTTGTCTGGTTTCAGGTTCAAAGGTTAAGAGGTTCATGTGTTCACAGGCATTTATGAGCGCGCAGAAAAACCATTTTGCTCCCTTTCTGCCTTATAATCAACATTCTTGCTACCCTTTCATTTTTTTTAAAAATAATCAGTGCTTTACGGTTTCCCGTATAAAATGCCTCGTGCGTAGTCTTAATTTTGAGGTAAGAAATCACCCAAAAACAAAATACATTTAACAATTAACCTCTCAAAAAATGTTGAGGCTGCCATCAGGTTTTAATAGAAAGTCTGGCAGCCTCACATTTGAATTTGTAAAAGTATTGTTCCGCATCCCATGAAAACACTTTTATTGTCTTTTTTATTTTTAATAATTGCTACTTGCAAAGAAACTACAACCGTTTACCTTTGCGACAGCGATGGCGGCAAGAAATATCACCTTCGTACCAGTTGTCGAGGTTTGAGCAATTGCCAGCACAAACTCATATCAGTTACTTTAGAAAAAGCAAAAAAACAAGGCAAGGCCTTATGTGGATGGGAAAAATAGCTACTCTTTTTTTATTTCTGTTGATCCAACCTTTCTTCCAAAAGGTGGCATCTCAGGAATTAAACTTCAAAAATTTAACTTTTAACGCCAAAGTGATTCGCATAATGGACGGCGATACCATGGAGGTTTTATACCAGAATACTCCAGTAAAAATTCGTTTGGCACATATTGATTGTCCGGAGAAACGCAGGTCTCAGCCATTTGGCAACAACGCAAAGCAGGCATTATCAGATCTATGTTTTGGGCAGTCTGTTACTGTATATGGGCAGAAATACGATCGATATAAGCGGCTAATCGCAGTAGTTAAAAACCAGAAAAAGCAAATTCTTAATCAGGAAATGATTAGGCAGGGAATGGCGTGGCATTATAAGAAGTATTCTACCGACCCAGCTTACGCGCAGTTGGAAATTACGGCAAGAAAAAACAAAATGGGTTTGTGGCATGATGCAAATCCAATCGCACCCTGGGATTGGCGTAAACCGAAACCAAAACTGCATGTATAATTTTGATCAGGAATATAGCCGAAATGAATCTAAAAAGAAAACGGGAATCATCCTTATGGACGACTCCCGTTTAATCTAAATTAACGCTCTCCATATAAAGACGGGAATTTATAAGCTTTATTGTATAGGGCCTAAAATATTTTATCAATCTCCTGATTGGCCTCATAAGAATAACCTAAAATCCTGTAGTTGGGCTTTACACCAGTCAGCCAACTTTTATCATCTCCCTTATTACAAACATAGCTGAATAGGGGAAGTCTATTGATGGGATGCCGACACACATGCAGCAAATAGAACTAAAAAGAAAACGGGAATCATCCTATGGACGACTCCCGTTTAATCTAAATTAACGCTCTCCATATAAAGACGGGAATTTCCAGTCATTATTGTACATCGCTGAAAATATTTTTATTTTTTTAAGCTTGTTCGTCATTTATGAATGTAGGATCCCGAAATCTCTTGGTTATTCATCTACACAATATCTCGTAAAGTCCTTTCTGCGGTTAGCTATAAGCTTCGGCATCCTGCTGACCATAAATGGTTAACAACTCCATTTTGATCTTTTTTACTGACCTTTAGCAAACTGGCTCACGCCTGCTCAATTATTTCAAAAAAAACTGACATTGAGATGCAACATTATTAAGCACCTTGCGACTACAAGATAGAAACTACAAAAGAGAGACGATCAACTAAACGCTACTTGCTTCGAAAAGAAAACATATCTGATGGGGAATTGATTTCCATGTGCCTGGAAGGGAGAGATGCTGGCTATACCGGACTATATAACCGCTATGCAAAAGGAATTTTCAACTCCATTAGCAGATTAATTTCTCACAGCGCTGAAGCAGAAGATATTTTACAGGAAGCATTTTTCACCGCCTTTAGCGATCATAAACGTTTGGCCAGTCTCAGTAGTTTTGAAGCATGGGTAAGAAAAATGGCGATTAATAAATCCATTTCTCACTTGAGGCGAAAAAAGCTGATTTTTTCCGACCTGGATGATCATGTGCTTCAAGCTGAGGCAGATTACGATATAAAAGCAGACGAAATTTTTGAAAGCAGAGTGGAGGATGTACGCCGCTGTATCAATGAGCTTTCGGAAGGGTATAGAACCATTTTAAACCTGTACCTCTTCGAAAAAATGACTCAGGAAGAAATTGCGGTCTTATTGGATATTGCCCCTTCTACGGTGAGAACGCAATACCATAGGGCAAAAAAGAAAATATTAGTATCACTTAAGGATAAGGTTTATAATGAATGATCCGATAAAAGATTTTGTGGAACAGCACAGGGAAGATTTCGATGATCTGGAAGCACCGAAGTTCAATCTGGCTGGATTTAAAGCGAAAATGGCGCAAACGCCAGTTTCGGAAAAGCCAGCGGTTTTGATGATGAATCCTGCACGCTGGATGGCAGCAGCAGTTGCTTTACTGGTATGTGCTGCAGGGTTTTGGGTTTTCAATAGCAAAGAACAGGCAAAAAGCCCGGAGCAACAGCTGGTCTTGCAAAAGAGAAACAAGTTACAAAAAACAATAGAAAAGCCTCTGGTAAAAGCTGTGTTGGGGAATACAGCGGCAAGTCGGCGGGTTAAACAACAGAAAACTCCTGTTATCAATAAGCAAGAATCTAAAAAATCGGTTACACCTGCTCCGCTAATTGACCCAATTCTTGATGAACAACTGAATGATAGCACCTCATCAAGTACTCGTTTAGCTGCCGTTTTAGCAATAAAGCGAAACGATTTAATCAGTTATGAACTTCTTGACCGGTTAGCGATTACCCTTCAGCAAGATGGTAATAGTAATGTTCGAATGGCCGCGCTGAGTATTTTAGAGAAATATCAGCAGGATGCTCATGTATCTAACTTATTGGTAAAAGCACTTCATCAACAAAATGATCCAATGGTACAGCTCTCGCTGGTTAACCTTTTGGGCAAAATGGACAACGTTAAAATTGATGAACGCCTTTATGCCCTGGTAAACGATCCATCTACAATAGACGCCGTAAAAGATGAGGCTTATCACATCTTACTTAAAGAAAATAAATTTTAATCACTGAAAAAATTAAAAATATGAAAACACAACTCGTGCTATTATTCGCCTTATTCATCACCTTATCTGCATCGGCACAAAAAGAATATAAACTTCCTAAAAGCAGTGGCAAATTAAATCTTAACATTAGTGGCGCAACAGTAGAGGCTTATGATGGGAATGAAATTATATTTTCTATCCCTGGAAATCAGGATGAAGAAGTTGATGAGCGTGCAAAAGGACTCAAAGCTTTCAACAGCTCCGGGTTTAAAGACAATAGCGGATTGGGTTTTGATGTTACCGTAAAGGGAGAGGATATCAATGTAAACCCGGTTAGTGTGGCTAACCAATCAAAACTGAGCATTAAATTACCGAGAAACATCCGCCTTTCTTTCATCAATAATAACATGATGTATCAGGATACCGTAATCCTTAAAAACCTGAAAACGGAGATAGATGTATCTGTAACCGGTAATGATATTTTACTCATTAATAATGTGGGGCCAATGAATATCAAAACCCTTCATGGATCGGTTGATGCTTCCTTTCCGGGTGATTTAAAAGGACCCATATCTATTATCTCCGTGAATGGGCATGTGGATGTTGCCCTTCCCGTTTCGGCAAAAGCTAATCTGGAAGCAACGAGCAATTATGGTAAAATTTATGCAGCCGATGAATTAAAGATTGCTATAAATACCGCTATAAATGTCAAAACAAATATCTCTAACGTAACAAGCGCTAAAACAGTCAATGTAGTAAATAGTATTCAACCTGTAAGCGTTAAAAAGTCGGAAACAAACGATGACACTGAGGAGGAAGATACTCCTGTAATTGGCTTTGAACTTGGGAATTATGCAGAATCACTCAACGGCAAAATCAACGGCGGAGGGGTAGACGTAATTCTTAAATCTAACCATAGTAACATTTACATCAGAGAAAAGAAGTAACTCTTAGTTTATCTATTTTAATACAAGGCTTGCAGTTTGGCAAACCTTGTATTCATCGCTTCGCCTTTTTTGTTATCGCTACTATTAGTTACTTAACCACAGTAGCTTCGAGTTCCACTTTTAGTGTTTTATAAAGGCTTTTTACTTCCAATACTGTTGTGGCTTGCCTAATCCCGTGTTTCATCAACCAATCTTGCAGGATGTGAAAGCTTTCGAAAAAAGCATCGATATCAGTATGGTAAACATTTAAGCGTACAATATTTTTGCAATCGTAATTTGCTGCTGTAATTAATTGCTCCAGGTTGGCAACGGCCTGCGTAATCTGGGTGGCCATATCGGCAGCACTTGATTTGCCATTCGCATCAATTGCGGTTTGCCCGGAACAATATAGCGTTCCGTTTACTGCTTGCACTTCTACTGCTTGTACGTAATTTCTTTCCTCCTGCCAGTGCCAGGGATTTATTGCTCGTATTTCCATTTCATTTGTTTTTAAGTATAGCGAAGTTGCTAGGCTACAAAATTGAGGGAATAGAAGATCAAATCAGTTGCGGTAAGTCACCATTTCCGGGTGATGTTTATCACACACTAACCAGAAAGTCTGCTCAGCGTTTCTCTAGATACGCCCAGAAAGGCGGCCAATAATGATTTTGGCACCCGTTGAAATAAGGAAGGATATTGTTTGATCAATTGTTCATACCTTTCTTTTGCATTAGCGGTAAGCAATGATAAGATTCGTCGCTGCGCTGCAATGTTACCAAAATGAGCTTTCTCCAGAAAAAAGGATTCTACTTTTTGAAGTTCTGCACAAAGCTTTCTATAGTTTGTGAGTGAAATACATAATACTACTGTATCCTCAATGCATTCCAGCGAAAGCGTTGCCGGCGTTTGGGTAAGGTAGGCATGGAAATCGCTTTCCCACCAATCTTCCATGGCAAAAGAAACAATGTGTGCTTTCCCGCTTTCATCATGATGAACGAGCTTGGTTAACCCGGAAACCAGAAAATAAGAATACCTTACCATTTCTCCCTCCTGGATAATAAACTGATGTTTTTTATACCGTTTAATCTCGAAATGCCGCTGCACAAAATCAAATTCTTCATTGGTTAAAGCAATTTGTTTTTCAATATGGCCGCGTAAAGTTTCGTACATGATAATGGCTAAGGCTATTTCAACAAAGGTAAGCATTGTGATGTTTTTCTAGCATAGGAGGAAAGCACGAAGAGTTTCAACTAAACGTTTCCAGGCAATCAGCAATCTTGCTTCATAAATTAAACTCCTGTCAATTTCTCCAGCTAAGCTAAAGGGAAACCGGAAAAATTCAAGGTTACGGTTTCCCGTAAAAAAGAGCTTTACGGTTCGCATATTTTTGAGGTATAAATTAAAAAAAATCCCCAGATTATGAAAATTGGTAAAACCTTTGGGTTTACACAAATCACAGGATTATTAACGCTCTTAATAATTTCCTCTTGTGGCACGGGCAGTAAGACAACAGATCCATTTCTGGCTGCTAAATTTGACCCTTTCGATGTTAATGTAGGCAGCCGCATTGCCGCCTATAATGATACTGTCGCGCAAAATATTGTTCACCAAAAAACGGGAAATCCTGTGCTCTACATCGATTTTTCTTCCGGAATAAACAAAGCTTTTAACGAACCGGCCATCAAAGGAATGATGACTGATTGCTTTAATACGATTCTAGCCAGTAAGTTTGACGTTTACAAATTGGGTTCTAATCAAGTTACGCCAATGAATGTAACCAATTCCACAGAGTTGGGGCAACAGGTAAGCGACCCTAAACAATATCTTGATATCTGGGCGCCCATTCAATCAGCGGTAGATAAAATTGTGGATGGAAATAATGATGCACTCCTGATTACCGATTTTGAAGAATGGCAATCCAACATAGAGGTAACCAGCACGGCATTCTTAAAAATTCCTTTTTCAAAATGGTTAAAAAAAGGAAATACCATCCATTTCTTTATTGCAGACTATAATGAAGGTACGGTAGCCAAACACCTCTACTTTACCGTTTTCAGTCAGGGTAAACCAGACGCATCAAGTTTAATATCTAAACTTTCGCCTAAACTTTCTCCCGCCACTGTACAGTTCGAATTGTCAGATCACGCATATCATTTACGTACAGATTATCCGACTGTAAAATCAGGCGGGATTTTCTATGATGTTAATGCAAAATCAGAAACTGCAAGAAATGTACTGGATCTAAAAGGAAGTTACCTTAACGGGCTAAAAGACGGACATCCATTTGAGTTTTATCCGCTGGGGCTAGATTGGAAAACAATCAGCGAACTTCATACTTCCTATGCCAGCCAAAATCAGTTTAACGATTTTTTTAGGAAACTATTTGTAGACCTGAGTAATCAAGACAGTTACATTTTCGGAAATTTCGACGTGAAGGTTGCTGATGTAACAACTGATTTCGAAAATTTTGCCAAGTATGATGAAGCCAAGAAACATCAGCCTAAGCTGGCAAAGGGTAATAATGGCGAAGCAAAGCTGGCGGATAATCAAGATGATCCGATTGCTTTAGGTTGCTATAATGCAGATGGAAAACTAAAGGATGAATGGATTTATAAACCGCAACCACCAACCAGTTATAATGAAGTATTTACCCTGAATAAAGCATTATTCGAAAACACGAAAGCAACAACATTAAAGGACGTAGAATTGGGCGTGCTTTTTCATCCCAAGTTTGATTTAAAGAACATCCAAAACCCGGACGGCTTGATGAAAGTTGACCTGGTAATGGCTAATGCAGAAGCGAATTTATCAAACGCGAAACTAGCCAAATTTCAATGGGTTAATGCCAAAAATAAACCCAATATCGCCCTTTCTGAATCTATTAAAAATACCTTAACAGAATTAACTCCAACAGGTAAAACCATCTATTCGTACTATATCAAAGCTAAAAGCAACTAATTAAACTCAATTTAAATCGACCAAAAAATGGAATCTACATCAGCGTACATTATATGTATTATCACCGCATTAATCTTTCTCTTGCTTTCAGCCGTTATCGCAAATGCCATCAAATATGAAGGCGGGAGCAATCCTGGTGACCCAAAATCGCGGAAAACATGGTTCTGGCTTTTAGCTGCCCTGAATCCTATTGTTTGTTTCTTATTAGGATATTTCGTTTTCAAGCCTGACGCCAATATGATGGTGGTTAACAACTACTTAAATGCGCTAAGCATTGGTACTGCCATTGGATTTGTACTGTACATTATACTGGGCTTTGTATTGAGCAAAATATTTGCAAACGGAAAAATTGGTCACTGGTTTTAAGCGGAACGCCCCATGGATAAATTATTTGTAATTGCAATAGGCGGCACAGGGATGCGCTGCCTGGAATCTTTCACCCACCTTTGTGGAATTGGAATGTTCGATAACCAGGAAATAGAAATATTAACATTAGATACCGACCAGAACAATGGCAACAAAGGCCGGGTAGAAGAACTGATTGCGGTCTATAACCGAATCAAATCTACCGATGCTGCTGTTGGAGGAACGCCAAATGCCAATACCTTCTTTTCTGCAAAACTAAATTTACATCGATTCTTTACCAACTATTCTGGTTTGGGAAGAGAAACTTATAAGAACATTGCTAAAATCACCACTGGTACGCCCGAACAACAGAAAGCCAATAAATTAATTTCTGATCTCTTTCTGGATACAGCCTCTGTACAAGAATTTTCCTTAGAGCACGGCTATCGCGCCCAAACCCATTTGGGTTCGATGCTGATGTACCATGGAATTGTAGAGGCCGCAAAAAATCTGGTGAAAGGTACTGCAGTACAATCTCAGGAAAGAGAGTTGGATAATTTCATTAGCAAACTGGAAAGTGCAGGTGCAAATGCCAGAGTGTTCATCTTCGGTTCTGTATTTGGCGGTACGGGCGCATCCTCTATTCCCGTGATTCCAAAAGCACTTCAGGATTTTGTTAAAATCCGTTCTAACGGAAATTCAAGCATCGATTTTGCAAAGGCAAAATTCGGTTCTACTTTGCTAACCGAGTACTTCACTTTTGGCAAACCAGACGATCAGCAAAAGAAAAGCAAGGCGAACAGCGTAATTGCCGATTCATCCTTCTTCCCGATTAATAGTCAGGCGGCCTTGCAGTTTTACCAAAGCGACCCTACCGTTCAAAAGTGCTATAAACTTTTGTACCATATTGGCTGGCCAATAGAAAGTAAAAAAATAGATGGCGGCAATTCTGCTAATCAAACCATTACCGGCGGAACAGAGCAGCTTAATGGCTGTCACATCACCGAACTGCTTAGCGCCTGTGCTGCTTATGATTTTTTTACCCGTAAGGATGGATTTGACAGTGCAAAAGCGGAGTATTTGTACAAAGCGGTAGAATTTACCGACAACTCATTTAACTTCTCTTTTGATGATTTTGTTGGAAATGAAAATAAAGCTGGTGAAATTTTTGTCAATAAATTAGGGGCGTTTTTCTCGCTGGCGCACATATCGCTCACTAAAAATGGTGCTGCATTTAATGATTCAGGAATAAAAGGTTTCATTAAAGAATTTGAAAACCATAAGCTGAATCAATACAGCACCATTTCTGATGCCGAATGCAAAGACATTAACGAATATTTTAAGCTTTTTGCCTATACCTTCAAAGATGCCAGATTTGTTCCTGGCTGGTTATACCAGGTGAGAAATTCTGTTGCTCCAGGTAAATTTCTTTTCCAGAGCAAAGCCTTTCCAGATAATCAGGCAGAATTAAAAAAAATAGATGTAGGCGAAATCTTCCTGGATAAAAAACGCCACTGGGCTACAAAAGGGTTTTCAGGAAATCGATACAACACCTTCGTTTCCAAGCTGATTAATACCAACCCACAAGATGAGCAGAAAGTAAATACCACCAAAGAAAAATTTCTGGCTCATATTTTTAATGCACTCACTATTTCTCAAAACTTCGATATAAACTAAAGGAACATGTCAGATAAAAGAATAAAGGCACTGGCTATTAAAGTTCATCCTAAAACCGAACCCAATGGCGTTGAATTTGCATGGGATAAAATTCCCCAGTTAGAAGTTTTTACTAAAAATATTTTAATTCCGGAAATTGCTGTTGATCAGGATGGAAATTCTTCGGTAAATATTGGCACTATTGTTTCCGGAATTCCCTCCGTATTTGCACGGGCAAATCTGTTCAAAAGTGCACTGGATAACATTCAGGATAAAGATGCGGAAAGCGCTGGATTGATGCTTTTCTACAAATCGCTAATTAGCGAATGGAAGGGATTTATTAGCTGTATAGCTTTAAACTATAAAGATATAGAATCAAATAGAATTCAACTATCTTATTCTGATGGTCAAGGACTAAGTACCACTGCAAATATTTATGAACCTGTAGGTGCGTTTGGCAATATGTTATTCGAAAGGCAGCCACTCTGGTGCGACCAGTCTTTATCGAATAACGCAGATAAAATTCCTTTTATTGATGTAATATCTTTTAAAGGCATTGTGGTTGGCGGTACGTCTCCTGATAGTTTCCTTTTTACCTCGGTAGCCTATCAAATAAAGGAAAAACTGCCTTTTGTAAATGTTCAGAATGGAAAATTTATTGATCCGCTACAATCTGAACTTAACCCACAGGAGCTTTCTAAAATATATGGTTACGCTAAATATATCTTAAAGAACATTGAAAAATTCCGGTTAAATTATTCCGGTTTATCCGCATTGATTAAGCCGGAATATGGCAATATTTCCAGTTGCATTCAAGGTTGGTTGGATGAAATGGTTGCTTATCAGCAATACAAAGGTTATCCAAAACTTGATCAGGCTGCGGCACCTGAAGTAGGTTCGCTGTTTAATTATCCATTTAGTATTCTTTTCAATTATGCAACCGAATTATATGGTTCTGAAGGGATTATCTACAGCGAATCCAGAGATGGGAGTATCGTTTTCGATCCAAAGGACCTTTTGCTTCCAGATACCACAGAAATTGCACAGATTGATTTCGGCCGACATGGGATGGAGAGTAAAGATTATTTGAAAACCAAACCAATCTTATTACTAAGTGCAGCAACCAAAGGCCAGCCAAATCATTACGCTTATTTTACTTTGCCGTTAACGCCATTGGCCCTGAATGTTTTTGGAGCAACATTAGATGCCCTGGTAGGCTTATCTGAGGCTTCCAATGTGAAATCGAGAATCACCGCTTTATACGATCCCGAAGATAAAGATGGCGAGCGTTTAACCGTTAACCTGAAACTCTACACAGAGGCTGGCAACGAGATTGTGAAGGAGGTGATTTATAAAGTAACTTCATCATCCATTGTAGGTAAAGATATTTTAATGTGGCCGAATTTCATTTCCAAACAATGGAATCGTTATTTCATTTATTCAGAGATTCCGCACAATGACGCCAAATTTCAAACCACTCCTTTTATCGGAAATGTAGAAGACGACTTTTTTAGAATTGTATTGGATGACAAAGGCGTGCCACTATACCTTGCGAGTGAAGGCAAAGCAACCAACCTTTCTGAAAGGTACCCAAACATTAAATCACAATTACATATTGCCGCTAACAATGCAGTGGCTGATAATAAATATAAGTATGAGATTTATGAAAGTAACAAACCATTTAAAGGAATAAAATTTGCCTATGCCGGAATTGATTGTGGCTTTGGCATTATCCGTTATGATGGTTCTGGAAATACCCAATCACTTCCGGTAAACATGCTAAATTCTCCAAAATCACTATCGCCGGCTTTTTTAGGGATCGATTTTGGAAGCACCAATTCTTCCATCGCTTATTTCTCAGACCATAGAAATGAGGTTTGCGAAAGTTTAAAACTGAGCAATAAAAGGGTTTCTCTTTTATCTACAGATACCAAAAATAATGATGAAAGGCCAGCGGTGGAAGATGAGATTTTTTTCTTCCAGAATGATGAGATTTTAACGAACTCCATTAAATCAGTGTTAACGATTCATGATTCCCGCCGCGTAGTCAATGATGGCAATGTATTGAACAATTCGCTCATGGCACAAGCTGTTAAAGGCGGTTTCCCTTGTTTTGAAAAGAACCTTCCGATAGAATCTGCAGAAGATAACCGATACATTTTAGGTTACAATAGAATCGGAAAGGCTGAGTTGGTTTATAACATGAAATGGTCTACACAGCCAATTGATAAAAGTTATAAAACCGCTTACCTGAGTTCTTTACTGCTACACGTTTATGCGCAGTTATTTATTGAGGGCCATGAACCGCATACCTTAAAATGGTCTTACCCCTCATCAATGGGGAAAGAATTATTAAGTGAATACCGGGCAATCTGGGATTCGCTAAGAGAGATTTCGCCTATAGAAAGTGTTGTAAAACTGAAAACTTACCCACCTTCAGACCTAAGCGATATTGGGGAAACATCTGGCGCAAGTAGCTGGAGTACTCCAGCAGTAACTTCAAGTTGGAGCACCACCGGAAGCGAAGCGCCAGTTATTGGATCTGCATGGGGCTCTGTCCCGGCGGGTGGTACAAACTGGGGAAGCGAGCCGCAACCTGCAGCAAATGGTTGGGCAAGCGAAACAAGAAAGCCAACACCTGTTATTGATATTAAAACAGAAACCGGTCCGCTAAGGTTCGACTTTAAAAGACTAGGGAACGAAGAGTCGTTATCAGAAGCCTGTGCTGTAGCGAATTACCTGGTGAGGCCAAATGGCGGGTATTCCATCAACCCTGGCGAGCTGGTATTGTGTTTCGACATTGGCGGAAGTACAACTGATATTACTGCACTTTGCCAAATGGATGGTGGTAAAGCAATGATTAAACAAAATTCCATCCGCTTTGCCGCAGAAAGAATAGCTCAGGCCACGAAATTTTCGCCGAACTTTAAAAACGTTTTGCTAAAAATGTGTGAGCGGAAAAACATTGCCATCCAGGGTTTAAATGCCGGCACACCAAAATACAATGTTAACACGGCTCCATATTATTTTGAACAGGTAGTTGATCGGTTAGATGCGGCAGATTTTGAAGCATTTTACCTGCTTATTGCTGCCGACTGCAAAGAAATGATGAGCGTTAACTTATACGTTACGGGTTTAATTATGTTCTATGCAGGGCAGCTGGCTTACAAACTTCGCAATGAAATTTTGCGGTCAGAAGATGCACCTCCGGCAGTTAAGGCCATTCCGCCTAAAATTAAAATTGCCTTTGCCGGTAAGGGTTCGAGAATATTCGATTGGTTTGCAGCCGTAAATCATTCTGCGTCAGAAGATTATTATACCCAGATGTTTATCAGGGGTATGGGTGGCGAATCGGTAGCAAAACAAACAATTTCTCCGATTAGCATCAATCCGTTGAAGATTATCGACATTAATTCTCATCGCGGGACAGACAATGCCGATGTGAAGTATGAGGTATCTAAAGGTCTGGCTATTCCTACCAATATCACCAGCATTTTGGTGCCGACCAATAAGCAGGCTATAGAAATTTTAGGAGAGGAAAACTTCTGTGTGGTAACGCCGGGTGGAGAATTTAAATACATCGAAGCCACAAATTCTATCACACCAGAAATGCTGGAACACATTGGCAATCATTTTATTTGCCTGCCGCCAGATGGTAAACCACATTGTCCGAGATTTATGGATTTTGCAGATTTATTCTTCAAAGTTTCTTCTGGCATGTTCGGTTTGAAAATGAATGCTTCAGATTTTATGGCAGGATTCCAGGATATGAATATCGAGAACTACATCAAAGGCGAACCTGGCTTTATCCGTGCGCAAAAACGGAAACATGAAGATCAGAAAGAGTTTGATTATGTAGCGCCAATTATCATCCTGGAAGGCATGAAATTTTTCGAAAAACATTTACTTAAAGGTATTCAAAAGGTTTAGATATGAAGTTTTGTGTACTGGCTAAATTTTCTAAACGCACGGTTTCCTTTTGGTATCAATCTGGAAGCGATGATTACGCGCCATTGATTATCAAGGAATCCAACGAGGTTCCGCTATACTTCTATGTGAATGGAAATGACTTCCTTTTTGGAAGTACTGCCCGGGATCTTTTTAACAGACATGACCCCAACACATTTGGTAACTATTTCGAAATTATAAAAGACCCGGCGAAGCACTTTACCATTTATGGCAATAAAAAACCAGTTAAACAGCTTCTTTACTATGCCGTAGAGCAATACTTATCTCATTTCCTGAATACAGTGCTGTACAAAACGGATTCGATAGAATCTTACAGACAGCACTTTCCATTGCGTTTTTTATTCGATGAGGATATTGAAGACAATGAGAAATCGCTTGTAGAAAACCTATTTCAGGAAGCTGGTTATTTTAATCTGAGCAGAATGCAATACAGCAAGTCGCTCTTTGAAGTATTGAGTCAGAAACAGTTTCTGCTATCTGGCAAAAGCATTCTTTTATTGAGCGGACTAGACAATGTATTATACCTCAGCTTGTATAAAGATAAAAATGCAACAGCCATAGGTACAGTAAAACTGCAGGGACAAGGTGCTGATCCGAGGGTAAAAATCCTGGCCGAAATGATTGTGGAGTATATCACACTTCAGAATTCTTATCTATCATTCGACCATGATACAGAGGTTGCGGCCCTTTTACCCTATTGCGCTCATCTACTTCAACAAATCGATCCCATTATTAAAGGAGAGGCTGAGTTAACGGATGGCAAGCGCTACTGGTTTATGTTGAAGGAAAAGAACCTGAATGATCGGCTGCATTTCTATTCAAGTGATCAAATGGTTTTTGCGGCAATAGATGATTTGCTGAAATTAAATAATCTTGACATCGCAGACGTGATGCTCTTGCTTGGAACTCCGGAGGTTAGTACGGCTTATTTTTTAAACAAGCTACTAAAGAAATATCAGTATGTGAAAGCGATAAAACCAACGGATGTTAGCGATACCATGAAAACGCTGTTTAGTGAGATCGCAGCTGCTGATTACGCCGTTCAGTCAAAACCGCAGACGCCCATAATTCCAGCAGTACTGCCCCTTACTCGGCCGGCTACCTATTTTAATTCAACACCAGTAACTCCAGTAAAACCAATCGCAAAGCCAATACTTCCAGCACCGAAGTTACCACCGCCATTACCTCCAAAAAAAGAGGTTACGGCGACAAAGAAGCCTGCCGAAATTCCAAAACTTCCGGAAATAAAGCAAACTCAGAATACAAAAACCAATCCCGTTAAATTACCGCCCCTGCCTCCAAAAAAAGGATAATAAAGGGCTTAACTATTTAAATATAATGGCAATACAATTAGAAAAAAGAAAACCAATTTCCCTGGCCAAAGTGCAATCGGGATTACGTAATATCAGCGCAGGATTAGGCTGGGATCCGGCAAATGTTAACGGCTATTCTGTAGACCTTGATATCTCCCTGTTTATGCTTGGGGAGAACGGAAAACTGGTATCAGATGATTACTTCATTTTTTACAATAATCCGGCAAGCCCTGACGGCTCTACTGTTTATGCAGGCGATAGCAGGGCTGGTGAGGGAGACGGAGATGATGAGGTGATAAACCTTGATTTATCAACTATCGATTCGCGTGTAGCATTTTTATACTTTTCGGTAACCATAGATCAAAGTGAGGAAAGAGGACATCACTTTGGTCATGTTCAAAACTCCTACATCAACATTAGAAACGCAGCCGATAATTCGGTACTCTGCCAATTCAAACTAACGGATGACTTTACAAGTGAAGATTCTGTCGTTTTTGCCTCCATTTCCAGAAATGGTGGTGAATGGAATGTAGAAGCACTCGGACAGGCGTTTTCTGGCGGATTAAACACATTAGTAGAATTATATCAATAATCAATCATGAGCAGTTTTAACTTAAATAAAGGAGATAGATTTTCTCTTTCAAAGGCAGCGCCTGGACTAAGCGTTGTAAAAATTGGAATGGGCTGGGATCCAAATGATGAACCTGGGGGGCCAGAATTTGATTTGGATGTTTCCGCATTTTCCATAGGAAGTGATTTCAAAATCCCGTCTGATTCTTACTTCACCTTTTATGGTCAGATCAGAATGGGCAATAAAATTGAAGATAAAATTGAAAAAGGTTTATTCAGGCCGTTTACAGAAGATGGTGCCATTACCGGTGCAATTGACGATCCAGATGGGACAAGAAGCGATGGCGACGACGATGAAGATATGTTTATTGACCTCTCAAAAGTGAGCCATAAAGTAGAGCAGATCATTGTTTGCTGCACCATTTGCAAATATCCGAACGATAACAAAAAAGACCGCAGAACACTAGACCTGAACTTTGGACGCGTAAATGATTGCTACATACGAATTGCGGACGAACGAACCGGATCTGAAATTCTAAGGTATAACCTAAGAGACCAATACACGAACGAAGATGCAGTAGAGTTTGGTCGTTTATTCCGCTCCGGAGACAGCTGGGAGTTTGAAGCAATGGGTCGTGCGCATACCGGAAGTTTGCAAACTTTAGTAGATATGTACACCTAAACTGAAAGCATATGGCATTTGATTTAAATAAAAGTGAGCCGGCTGGAAAAGCCAAAACTCAATTCGACCTTTCTAAAGGCGAAACCACAACGACAGAAACGCCAAAATCCAAAAACTGGATGATTGGGTTACTTTTGGTGCTGCTCATTGGTGGCGGTCTTTGGTATTATCTTGCTCCATCGGCACCAAAAACATCTGGAAACAGCGCATCAGCAAATAATTCTGTAAAGGACTCTTCTACAATAGAAAATACTCCGGATAAAACCCTGCTTACTGAAAACAATGGAGATACTACTGGCCTGGTTTTAAACCAACAGGATTTAAATGCCAGAAGTCTGGAAACAAAAATGCCTGAAGGAAAATCTCCACAGCCTTTGTTTAACAATAAGGTAGCAGCAATTTTTGCGCAAGGATCTACTTCTTTTGCGGGCAAAAATACCTCAATGATCAATAAACTTGTTAAGTACCTGAAAGCAAACCCCAACGTTTCTTTAAAAATTAATGGTTACGCAAGCAGTGATGGGCCATTATCAGCAAACGAATTAATTGCTCAAAACCGGGCCGATGTATTTAAGAAATATTTAGTTGCGCAAAACATCGATGAGAACAGAATTGTGGCTTTGGGTAAAGGTATTCAAAACCCTATTGCCTCAAACTATACCAGTGCTGGCAGAAAAAAGAATAGAAGGGTAGAAATTAATATTGAATAAAAATTGAGGAATTATTGTGGCGAAGCGAAAAAAGAAACCAGTTAGCAATAAAAAGAGAAATATAAGCGATGTATTGATTACGCTCGGCGTTTTATTTACGTTTATCCTTTTCGCGGTAAAAATTACAATAGGAAGCGTTGGCTGGCTAGGGGTTTTCGCCCCGGTTATTACGGCGTTTTTTATCGTTTTTGTATTAGCTGCATTAAAAGCGGTGATTAGAAAAATATGAGGCCATAAGAAAAATCAAATTATTTTCAGCGCTATACAATAATCACACAAAATTCCCGTCTTTATATGGAGAGCGTTAATTTAGATTAAACGGGAGTCGTCCATAGGATGATTCCCGTTTTCTTTTTAAACTTATTTTAGCGGTTTATATTTATTAATCTTTCTTTATCAACAAGACCAAGCCTCCAATGATCTTTTCATTGATATAGCTGTTTTCTTAGATCTAAATGAAGCTATTTAGATCCCGGTCCATTCTACCCGACCACACTTCATTTTACCTATCACTTATTGAAGGTACTCAGCCTTTTCAACGCAACTACATATTATACTTTGGTTAGAAGCCTATTAGCCTTCTATTGCAGCTAAGGCATGATAGTTGCATTTTAAGGCATGTTAGGTATTTTCCGCTTCAATCTATGCATTAAGCATATTGCGCGTTTAAGCAACTTTCATGCTGAAATACGATCCGCGTAAAACGATCAACCAAAGACGATCAACGAAAAACGAAAGACGATCAACGAATAACGATTAAAACGCTATCCCTACGTACTCCCGTTCGTCGAGGAATTACAGGCGTTAGTCTAGAAGTAGCTCATGCTGGTATAATACACCCATTTCTCGTGCAACGTTTCTGCCCTGCTGGCGTCTCATCAGTATAAAAACAATAAAAAAACCTAAAACATACAGTCATGAAAACGATAGCAAAAACATTATTCGCAGCAGCATTAACAGCAGTATTATTCACTGCATCAGTGATGACAACCTTCGCCGCAGAACCGGTGCCAGTAACCGCAACTGCATCTTCATTAAAAAATATTAACCGGATCTGGGTAAGTGGCAATGTTAAAATTGTGCTTACACAGGGAGAAAACGAAAGTATAGTAGGTGCCGGAAATTATGATGCTGAAAAAACATCAGTAAGAAGCAACGGTCAAACCCTTTACATTAACTCCATGGAAACTGGTCTGGTAACTTTGAATATTACCATCAAAGATTTACAAAGAATAGAAGCATACGGTCAATCGATAATTGTAACCAATAACAATTTCGATGTTAAAAATCTTCAGTTGTTTTTAAATCAAAGCGCTACAGCCAAAATCAAAACCACAGCAGCAAGTTTATATACCATTGTTAAAGATGATGCCGTATTAAAACTGAACGGTACAGCAGCAGAAAGCACGATGGTAGCCGCTAATGTAAAAAACCTAAAACTAACAGATTTTGTGAGCTCAAGATCAGTTTCTTATACTTCGGAAGCGATTATGAATGCAGATCAAACTGCGATGACTTTAGCAAAGTAAAATATTGGAATAACAAAGATGCAGCTGCCCTAAAGGCAGCTTTTTTTTTAAAGGTGTAACTACCCTATAACAGTCATAAATTAATGCAAGCAGATGAATTTGGACTAACCACAATGCCATTGGCGATGATGATTTTAACATACAAACAAATTATTTTCATCGCTATACAATAATCATTCAAAATCGGCGTCTTTATATGGAGAGCGTTAATTTAGATTAAACGGGAGTCGTCTTAGGATGATTCCCGTTTTCTTTTTTTAAAGCCTTTTTGAAAATGCAACTAAGCAGAACCCGATCTTATTTCGGAAGCACGGGAGGCATGATTTTATTTACCTGTGTGCTTATAGCCCCGAGAAAAGCTTCGAGCGCCCGCTGCTCATCAATGCTAAGGTTTAGTTTTTTCAACATGGCAGACTTCGGCGTTTTTAAAGAATCTGGTATTTTGTCTGCCAGTGCACGTTGTTGCGCTACGGGATTTCCAAGGTTATAAAATTCGATCACATCGCGAAGGGAAGGAAAATTTCCATGGTGCATCCAAGGTCCTGTAATACTCGTTTCACGCAGCGAAGGTGTTCTAAAAGCACCTACATCTTTCAGTTGCTTCGTTACGTTATAAAGCCCCAGATCTTCAAACCGCGAACCCAGTAAGGCTTGCCCGTCGTTATGGAATTTATTATCACTAAACAAAGGTGTGTTGTGGCAATTGATGCACCTGGCCTTGGTACGAAAAAGATGAAGGCCTAGCACCTCCTCGTCTTTTAAAATCGCTTTATTTCCTTTTACGAACAGGTCAAACCGGCTATTCGTACTAATAATTCCCCGCTCAAAAGTGGCAATGGCTTGTTGAATCTTTTCAAGACTGATTTCTTCATTACCAAAAGCCTGTGCAAATAAGGGTTTGTAGCCCGCAATCGCACTGATATTTTTAACCATTACGGTGATGTCCTCATTCATTTCAACATGATCCTGAACCGGAAAACCAGATTGATGCTCCAGGCTCAATGCACGGCCGTCCCAGAATAGCTTATTGTAGAAAGCGGTATTAAAAATGGTCATCGCATTGCGTTTTCCATTCTGGCGATCGTGGCCATAAGCAACCCGTCGTCCATCCCCCCAGCCCAGTTCCGGATCATGACAGGAAGCGCAGGCAATTTGCCGGGAAACAGATAACCGCGGATCGAAGAATAAAATCTTCCCCAATTTTGCTTTCTCAGCACGATAAGGATTGTTTTTCGGGTAATCAGGCTTGCCTAAAAAACCAATATCCTTGAAACCCGGTCGAGCTTCTTCATCTAAAGTTGCAGCCGGCCATTTCGCCTGATCTCCGCTATAAAGCGTACGCAGTTGATCGATAGTTAAAGGCATATCCTGCAAAAAAGCGGTGCTGATAATAAATGAAAGTATAACGCCAAGTGTAATGATTAATCTTTTCATTTGAATTAAAGGGTTAAAGCTGTTGGGCTTAATTTATAGGCAAACGTTCTGCTGGTTCCGCCAATGGCCGCCTCATTGAAAGTAATATTTAAATCAATTACCTTAGTTACTTCACTATAAGTTCCGCCCCCGCTGATGCCAATTTTAAATGTGCTGGCATCTTGCCTGGTCAGGGTTACATCCTGTGTTTTCACTTTTACAATACCGGTTTTTGCACCATCGAAATCCGGAAAAAACTGCAAAACCTGATCCGCATTAATCTTTACCGTTCTAATATTGGTACTTCCGGTTTGTGTAGCGTAAAGCCTCACCATATCAAACATGGCTACGCCGGTATCGCTTACATTTACATTATTAAAGCCAATAAAGGTAGGATCAGAAACAGAGATGCTGGAAAAATGACTCGCAATTCTGGCTGTCCAGGCATTGGTAAGCGGCTCAAAGCGATAAACGAACATCTGGTAAAAGGCTACGTTTGATTGAAACACTGTTATAGCAGATGAAGAGGGCGTAGTTACAGGTTGATTAGGATAAAGATCTGTTTTATCGGCTGGCTGGTCTTTCTTACAACTCAGAAGAACGGTAATGGCTATGATCAGTATAAATATTTTTTTCATTTGAATTGAGTTAGTATCCTTGATTTTGAACCATGCTTCTGTTGGCGATAATGGTATTGGATGGAATAGGCATCACCAAACGGTAATCATCTGCGTTGATATTGCAATTTTGCGAAGTGCAATCTACACGAACGATGTTTTTCTTCCTGCGGGCCATATCATAAAGTAAGTTTCCTTCAAAGTCCAGTTCCTTTCTTCGTTCTAGTAGAATGGCGTCAATTAAGGCGTCTTTAGTGGTGAGGTTTAAATTTGCAGCACTGGCATCACCCCGTCTTCTAATGGCATTTAAATCTGCATTGGCCTGTGTAAAATCAGGTGAAGCTTTTTCTGCTGCGGCTTCAGCGCGAATCAGGTATAATTCTGAAAGCCTCAACACCTTAATTGGCGTTTGCCCGGTAGCACCAGCTGCATATTTTTTAGAAAACAGGTAAGCAACCGAATTAATGGTAATGGGATTAAACATGGTAGCTCCTCTTCTGATGTCGCTTGAACTGTATAAACCGGTAAGGTCTGCTGCGGCGGCATATTGGCGATAAGTAGTATTGCTTAGCTCAAAATAGCCACCCAGACCAGTGCTGTTAAAATTGTTTTCAATAGCAATTTCGAAAATAGATTCACTCGAAGGAATTCTGCCTGTCCAGCTTGCCACATAAGTTGCATTGGTTAACAAACTGTACTGATTGCTTTTGATGATTTCATCTGCTGTGCTGTAGGCATCATCCCATTTGTTTGCATTCAAATATACTTTAGCCAATAGCGCTTTTGCGGATGATTTTGTGAAGAAATTTTGCTTCACCGTTCCGTTCAGTACTCCTTTATTGGTATCATCAAAACTGCTTATCGCTTCCAGTAAATCATTAATAATTACCTTATAGGTTTCTGCAACCGACGCACGTACCGGAGGTGGATCTCCAAAGAGCTGTGGCTTTAAAACAACTGCAATTCCGGGATGAGAAGCATTTGCAGTGTAGTTAAACGGGCGAGCAAAGATCCGAACCAAATCAAAATGGATCAGTGCACGCAGGCATTTTGCTTCTGCCAGGATTTTCACTTTTTCAAGCGTTGAGCCCTCAGCAGATGGGGTATAAAAAATGATGTTGTTCACATTATTTAGCTCGCCGTACAAGCTAGAATAAGTCTCAGTCATTGGAGAAAGAATGGGTGTTTGTACGAGGTTGTATACCTCTTCCAGGCGGTTATTAGCAGTTTTGCTGTACTTAATATTCCCCGCCAGGAGGTCCGTATAAACCATTGTATTTCTCATGTAATGAGCCTCGGTGAGCAGGTCACTATAAGCGCCTGCCAAAGCAGTTTTAGCACCCGGTACATCTTTAAATAAATCAGAAATGGATAATTTATCTGTAGGTTGTTTATCTAATATCTTCTCGCAGGCACTCAGTGTTAAGACTACGGTAAGAAGTAAAAGGATTATATTTTTATTCATGTTTTGCTGATTAAAGACCAATTTTAATTCCTGCCGTTAAGCCCATAGTTTCTGGATATACAAACCGCCGTTCGGCCACGCCGTTTCTCCCTTTTGTTCCGGCATCTTTATATACATAAAAAAGATTATTGCCGTTGGCGAACACGGATAAATTATTGAGGTGAAGTCTTTTTACGAGTTGACCAGAGAATTTGTAAGCTAATGATACGTTGGAAAGTTTAAGGTAGCTTACATCATAAAGATACCTGGATGAATTACTCACGATTACCCTGTTGGTTAATAGGCGGGGGATATCCGTAACATCGCCCGGCTTCTGCCACCTGTCTACCAGGTTTACACTTTGGTTACGGTTGGCCAGATTTCTGCCATCGGCCTCATCGGCATAGTTAAATAACTGGTCTGCACCATAGCTGTAGAGGATATTGAATGAGAAGCTGATGTTTTTGTATTCGAAATTATTGAAAAAGCCACCTTGAAAGTCTGGAAGTCGATCGCCCAAAACGCTCGTTTCTGTAAGCGGAATCGCATTAATTTCTGTTGCAGATCTGATTTGGCCGCTCGCATCATAAAACTGCTCAAAACCGGTTTCCGGATTTACGCCTGCCCATCTGAAACCATAAATGGCACTCATACTATTTCCTTCCTTTAACCCATTGGCATCATCCCGAAAGCCATAATTGGAAGCAAAACCATTATTAAAGGAGATGAGTTTGTTCTTATTGGTGCCCAAATTGAAAGAAGTTCGCCAATTGAAATGCTGTTTTTGGATTACAGCTGCACCAATACTTAACTCAAAACCTTGGTTGCGTGTCTTACTGGTATTGGCAGAGATGGTGCTGAATCCGGTTTCTAAAGGCACAATTACCGAAGAGATCATATCGCTAATGGTATTATTGTAATACTCAGCGGTGATTTGAATTTTATTGAAAAGCTCCACATCAATCCCAAAATTAAGCTTATAATTTTTTTCCCAGCCCAGATCTGGATTTGGTCCTGCACTACCATCGGGGTTAGAAGCAAAGTTGCCCGCATAAGTATTTCCGGATCCCGTTCCAAAATCATACAAGCCTTTAGCAGAATAGTTGCCAATTCTTGAATTACCCGTAGAACCGTAAGTGGTGCGGAGCTTAAGCATGTTTAGTACCCTGTTGTCTCTTAAGAAGTTTTCTTTGGAAATCAACCACGCCAGGCCAACTGATCCGTTTAGGGCCACCTGTTTATCTCCACCAAAAATGGATGATTTATCAATTCTGGCATTTACATTAACATAGTATTTTTTATCCAGATCATAACCCAGCTGCGAATAATAGGAAACGGTGGCATTTTCTGATTTTGATGAACCCGATGATTGTGTCGCGGCTCCATTCAATGCACGCACCCGGTCAAATGTGAAGCCTGTACCAGAGCCCCTTAGCAAATTGGTTTCCGTATCTTCCACCTGCGTACCGATTAAAAAGTTAATCGTATTTCTTTTAAAGGTCTTATCATATGTGGCCTGTAAAAACCCGGTGTAACCCACGTAGTTGCGATCGAAAATTCTTAAACTTCCACTTACATTATTTCCGGTGGCATTAAGGCCAGAGAGGTATTGCGTTTGTTTGTTTTGGTAAGCGTTGGCGCCAAACGTTCCAGAAACGGCAATTTCATTGTTGATTTTATAGCGTGCATTGATATTGCCAATAAAATCCATCCCTTGGTTCCGGCTTTCATTCTGATCATTAACAGCAAGTGGATTTGGCACGCCCAGAAAATCTGTATAGGTGCCATCCGTAAATGGTGCAAGATTTGGAGGAAGTATAACAGCGCCAAAACTGGAAAGGGTGTTGCTTTTAGTAAAAGTGGGACTCAGGTTAAAACCGATATTAAAGCGTTCGCTAACCTGATGATCAACCTTCAGCCGCGTGTAGATTTTGGTCAGGTCGTTGTTTAAGGAACTCGATTGTTGACTTCTGTAACCTGATGAAAAACGAAAGGTGGTATTTTTAGAACCACCGGAAATATCAATTGCAGCGTTATGGTAAATGGCATTTCTGGAAGTAAGATCCAGCCAGTCTGTATTGGTTGTGGGGCTTCCTGCCTGTTGTGTGGCAAGTGTTGCAGATACATTTCCATTAATATAAGCCTCACGCAGCAAGCTGAAATACTGCGGGCCGCTGAGCCATTTGTATTTATTAATAAATTGCGCTACCCCGGTATCGTAACTAAAGTTTACCGAGGTTCTCCCATCTTTACCGCCTTTGGTGGTGATGATGATGACTCCGTTGGCTGCATTGGCACCATAAAGTGCAGATGCAGTGGCATCCTTTAATACCGAAATGGATTTGATATCATCAGGATTGATACTTGACAGGGGATTTAAATAGCTTTCATTATTGAAACTCGAATTTTCATTTCCACGTTGCTGCTCATAAACAGGAATACCATCTACAACATAAAGCGGCTGGCTTGAGGTTGTTCTGGAACCATTAATGTTGGGTAATGAACCCAATCCGCGGATATAGATCTTCACAGGTGTATTCAATTCTGTGGTGGTTTCTACATTTACACCCGCTACCAGGCCTTCCAGCATTTTATCAAAACTTTCTATCGGGCGGTCGGTTTGCAGGCGCTCGGCAGTTACCTGTGCAATACTCCCCACCACATCTTCCCGTCGCTTATCGCGTGTGTAAGAACCAGTTACTACAATCTCATCCATTCCAAAAGCATCATTCTCCATCACCACATTAAAGAAAACCTGTTTGCCAACCTTAACTTCCTGAGATTTCATGCCGATATAATTAAACACCAACACCGTTTCACCTAAGGTTGCTTCATTCAGTTGATAAATGAACTCGCCTTTGTTATTGGTTACTGCTCCTTGCCGGGTTCCTTTGATAAATACGTTTACCCCCGGAATCGGGCTTCCAGTTTCGCGTTCTGTAACCCTTCCGGAGATTGATCTCTTAGGAGCACGTGGTTTTCTGATGCCTTTACGGATGGAAATGGCGTTCCCATTCACTTGAAAATCAAGACCCAACTGATCAGAAAGGCTTTTTAAAAGCTCGGTAAGTGTCGAACTTCCGGTTGAAGACAACTTTTCATCGGTCAGAACTGCACCAGCATCGTAATTGAATTTAAAGCCTGTCTGACTTTCAATATCTGCTAAAACAGCTGGTAGAAGAACCGATTTTCTGTTTAAAGTAACTTTAATTTTATCCGGGTTTTTGGTCTGGCCGAAGCCATCAACATAACTGGCCATCACCAGCGAAAGGAGCATAAATAAATAACAGGGGAAAGTTTTCTTCATCTTTTATTTAAGAATTATAGTTTGTTTGTCTTGACTGAATTTTAAATTTCTGGCGAAACAGAGGTTTTTAACAATACTGAGGTAATCGGTGTTGTTAAATGTTCCGGTGTAATCCCAGGTGCCTGAATCACTGTTGTCGATAAGTATTATCCCGTAAGTGTTTTTGATTTTTAATGCAATTTCCTCAAAACCAGCATTTTTAAAGATCAAGCTTCCTGTTTTCCAGGCAATCTCGTCATCTGCGTGAACGCCTTGCACCTTTAATAAATGGCTGGCTTTATTAATCACAGCTTTTTGGTTTGGTCGTAAATGTACTTCCCTGGAATTTTGTCCGGCGCTAACGGCTACACTTCCTTCTAACAGGGCAATTGAAGTAATTTTACTCTCCGGGTAAGCATTGATGTTAAACTTTGTTCCATAAACAGTGGTTTTGGTAGCCCCGGCGGCAACAACAAACTGCCGCGTACTGTCTTTGGAGACCTCAAAAAAGGCTTCTCCAACCAAAGAAACCAATCGCTTATTCCCCTCGAATTTTTTAGGGTATTTCAATAAGCTATTGGCATTCAAGGTTATTTTTGTGCCATCACTTAAAGAAACAATTAACATCTTGCCACTGCTGGTTTTTCTGGTGATGTAGGTTTTCGGCTGGTTAGAGCCTGGCTTAATGAGGAAAAATACGCCACCAAAAACAACGACTAGCAGAACAGCCATAGAGACAAGCCAGAGTCTTAAGGCAACGTTGTCGCGCTTGGGTTTTACAGGTAGTTCTGGAGCAGAGTTGGATTCGAGAAATTGATCAAAGCGTTCAAATTCAAGATGCAATTCTTCATCAGGCAATCTGAAATACAAAACAGCTAATAATTGTTCTGCATTGTAAATTTCATCTAGCTTTTCAGGATGGTGACTGATCCATTCTTTCCAGAATTTAACAGCGGCTCCATCAGTTTCCAGGTAATAAGCATTGAAGGATTCATCGGCGGCAAAATCTTCCGCTCGATAGGAATGATAATCCATATGGGTTTATAAATAGATGTTTGTGCGGTTTACTTTAGACAAGAGAGGAGAAACCACCTTTTTTACCAGAGAAAATTCGAAATATTTTAAATGAATTTTAAGCGGCTGCAAATCAACACTTAAGCTTCTCTTGATGGGCGTTTAAGGCCAATGCGTAACCTGCTCAGTGCCATGTGTACATGGTTGTATATGGTCCTGGGTTTTAATTGCAGTTGCGCAGCGATAGCCTCATAACTCAAGCCCTGATAAAATTTCATGGAAATAATATCTCTTTGCGTTGGTGTAAGCTTATTAATGGCGCCCCAGATCTGCAGCTTTTGTTCCTCGAAATATTGAGATTCGATGAGCAGTTGCTCATAAGCGTATTCTGTAAACAAAGAAATTTCTGGCTGATTTTCTATTTTTTCAACCTGCTGATCTCGCTTAATTTGTTTGAGTACCAGGTTGCGAACGGATGTTTTAAGATAAGCTTTTACCTGAACAACCTCACTCAGCGTTTTCCGGTTATCCCATAGTTCACAAAAAAGTTCATGAATAATATCTTTCACCTTTTCCTTATCCGGCAGGATCCGAAAGGCATGGGCATAAAGTTCCTGATAGCAATCCTGATAAAGGGTTTTCATTGCTGTGGTACTGCCATTCCGAATACTTTGCCAAAGATCAGCTTGCATGTGCTAAAACATTGTCTCATCCCAAATGATTAAGATGAACTCATTTTAAAATATATAATATATGATGTTTTGCTAGCAGGATGTTACTGAGCGACTAAGATACAAGAATTGATTAAATAATTACATGCGTTGCTACTGGTCCTGATTTTTTAAGGAGTTATAACTGACATTTTGGACAGATTTAAGCTCAGTTTTCAAAGCGCTCATTAATCTCTCAACCTTATATTTAACGGCTGATGACAAATCCTAAAAGCTTTTACCTAAGTCCATGTGTTTCAAAATTATCTGGACTTAACTTTTTAATCTGCTCATGTATTTTTAGATAAATTTCTTTAATCAGTGCTTTATCATCTATAATCAATAACAATTTAATGCGCTTACCACTTAAAGGTGCCAGGTAAATTGAATTTCCGATCCAGGTTGACTCTTGTAATGAGACGTAAGATAGCTCTTTATAGGCCGTAAAGCACCAGTCATCAGCAAAGTAAACCGACAGGGCATTTAAGCCCCCTCCCTTAGAATGAGAATACCATTTGATAGGTTTATGATAAACGCCTGTTGGGGTTAATTTAAGTTGTATGACAGAACATCTCTTTCTATAAAACGTGATTGCCAGGTAGAAAAAGTAAACTCCAGTAAAAACAAACAAGAGCAGTGGAATAATTGCAAATCCTTCTACCACAGGCATTCCTAAGCCTGCCAGCATCAGTAACAAAGAACCAATCAGGCCAAAACCAAAGGCGAACATCGTCACCCGCCGCTCTTCAACATAAACCAACTCTATATTTTCCTCTGCCACACTGCTCTGGCTGCGAGATTTGTTTTTAATCAGCATGAACCCGTAAATGGCAATACAAACTGCAAATACGATAAAGATAAGAAGGATTGAGAGGGTTGGCATTTTTTAAATGTTTAGGAGATAACTAAATTATTGACCTATTGTTTGCCTCAGCATAAACCAATCCCTCATTACCCTATTTCAGCATGGCTCGATAAAAAGGATAAAGTTCGTTTGCCAGAATTTCATGATCGGCCACGCTCGGATGGCTGGTACAACCATGAGGATCCATCGGTTGAAAGAAAAATGTTTTCACTACTTTATCTTTCGGATACAAAGCATCGACCCGATTCTTAATTTCAATAAGTAATTTCTCAAAAACCTCTCTTTGTGCGCCCTTCACCATCGGACTACTTAATACTGCAATCTGAGCCCTGGGATACTTCGATTTTATCAGTTTAATAAATTTAACATAACGCGAAACAAATAATTCGTTATCAAATGGCTTTCTAGGCGATTTACCATCACCATTACTAAAATCATTGGTGCCTAAAGCAATGCTTACAATCTTTGGGCTATAGGTGTTAAAATTCCACTTTTGCTTGCTGTCGACATGGAAATCAAGGTTTTCATATACATCGGGCATTGACGGGCCATCAGCATTCCAAACCCTGTAAATCCCGATACCGCTTACACTGCTCATTAAGTAATTCGCTCCTAATTTCCTGGCCACTCTTGGTCCGTAAGCCAGGTAAGCATTATGCTGATCGTGGTAATCGCCAGTTCCACAAGGATATTCGCTATCATCTGCAGCGGCGCCACAGGTAATGCTATTACCAATAAACTCAATTAACGGAGCCTTTGCTACAGCGATTGCCTTAATTTTTTTCGCTACAATATTACCAATTAAAATAGCGCCCGTGTGTGCTTCCGTGGCTTTGTAAATCCAAATGGTATGCTCGCCGTTTCCGTTTGCTTTTATAACTATTGGCACAGGCTTTTTGCCATCTATCCTTATCCGTTTTTGGTAAACACCATCAATTTCATATTGTAAATAGTTATGTTCCCAGGCGTTTGGCACATCGGCGAAAATAACGCAGCTGTCGCCGTTAAACTTAAAGCCAAAGTGCGCCGCAGGGCTAATGAGTTCGAGTTTTTTGGCCTCGTTTATTGTGGTTCTGCCGAAAGGTTTAAGCGCAGTGGCGCGAAGGGTGTCTGTGCTTTTATTAAATAGATTCGCCCAGGAGGCGTTGAAAACGAAAAGAGATAAAATAAGCAGGTAAAAAATCTTAATTTTCATTGGTTAGCAGGTTTGGATTCACAAGATATATAAATTAAGAAACGAAACTGCCTAACGATAAAAAACTATCAACTAATGCAGAAAAAGTATGAAACTATTGCCTCTGAGACCTTTACTTTAGTTTATTGAAAACCAAATCTGCTTGCTTACCACGCTACCGGTGGCAAGTTAAGTCAAAATCTATGAGAAAATATACCTCCTTGCTTACTACAACGGCGATTTTGTTGTCATTTCCGCTTTTTAGTTTTTCGCAAAACTCCCACTATCAAAAAACAAATCAAGGCATCATTGTTCATCCGGAAATGAATTCGGCAACTGCCGGTAAACAGATTAAGATAGATGTAATTTCTGATCAGATTATCCACACGGTAATCTCACCGAAGGATGAATTTTCTAACGAACCGAGTTTGATGGTAGTTCCACTTAAAGCCAATGCAGATTGGACGGTGAGCGAAAATGCGGATCAAATTCAGCTGAAAACCCGGCTCCTGCTGGTGAAAATAAATGCGAAAACCGGACAAATACAATATCAGCACCTGGATGGTAAAAATATTCTTGAAGAAAGAACACAAACATCAAGGTCGTTTAGCTCGGTTTCAAATGATGGGGAGGCCAGCTATCAGATTACGCAGTCTTTCAATTCTCCGGCTGATGAAGCACTTTATGGCTTGGGCCAGCATCAGGATGACATGATGAATTACAAGGGTAAACAGGTAACACTGCTGCAGTACAATACCGATGTAGCCATCCCTTTTTTACTCAGCAACAAAAATTATGGCATTTTATGGGATAATTACTCCATTACCAAAGTGGGTGATGTAAGGGATTTTCAGCCACTTTCCACACTGGCTCTGTTTTCTAAACAAGGCGATCAGGGCTGGCTTACGGCAACTTATTCAGATCAGAAAAATAACAGAAAGCCTATTGAAAGAGCAGAATCAGCAATTGACTATTCCTTTTTAACAGATATGAAAAAATTTCCAGACAGCTTCAAAATGGCCGATGGAATAGTAAAGTGGGAAGGTAAAATCTCTTCAGCTTCCTCTGGTCCGCACCAGTTTAGTGTGAAGTATGCAGGTTACATCAAAATGTGGATTAACGGAGAACTATTGGTAAATAAATGGCGCCAGGCGTGGAACCCTGGTTCTGCAGTAGTCAGCGCTGAAATGCAGAAAGATAAAAAGTATGATTTTAAAATCGAGTGGATTCCTGACGGAGGTGAATCGTACCTCGCCGTTAAATGTCTGGTTCCGGTAAGTAAAACAGCTGCAGACGAATACGCTTTTTCCTCTGAAGCTGGCGATGAAATCAATTATTATTTTGTCTCTGGCGCTAACGCCGATGAAGTGATTAGCGGATACAGAACCTTAACGGGCAAGGCGGTTTTAATGCCGAAATGGGCAATGGGTTTCTGGCAAAGCCGGGAAAGATATAAAACACAGGCAGAACTGCTGGATGTGGTAAAAGAATACCGTTCACGTAAAATTCCGTTGGATAATATTGTGCTCGACTGGCAATACTGGAGACCAGATAGCTGGGGAACGCATGAGTTTGACAAGTCCCGTTTCCCGGATGCAGATGCGATGATTAAGACCCTGCACGATACTTACCATACCCGCCTGATGGTGTCTGTTTGGCCAAAGTTTTATAGCGGTAATGCCAACTATGACCTGATGAATAAAAACGGCTTTTTGTATAAACGCAACATCGCCGATGGCAGAAAAGACTGGCTCGGATTCCCTTCTACCTTTTATGATGCCTTCAACCCGAAAGCCAGGAGTCTTTTTTGGAGCCTGATGAATAAATCACTTTACACTAAAGGAGTTGATGCCTGGTGGATGGATGCAACAGAACCAGACATTCATTCTAATTTGCCGGTAGCTGAACGCAAGCAAATTATGAACCCTAATTTTTTAGGTTCGGCAACCAAGTATTTTAATGCCTTTCCTTTACAGAACTCAAAAGGAGTTTATGAAGGCCAGCGAGAAGCTAACCCCAACGACCGCGTTTTTATTTTAACAAGATCTGCTTATGGTGGTTTGCAACGTTATGCAGCAGCAACCTGGAGTGGAGATATTGCCTCGAGATGGGAAGACCTGAAATCGCAAATCTCCGCTGGTATTAACTTTTCTTTATCTGGCTTGCCTTACTGGACAATGGATATTGGCGGCTTTTCTGTAGAACGGAGATATGAAAAACCAAATGCTACTGATCTTGCAGAATGGCGGGAGCTGAATACCAGGTGGTATCAGTTTGGCGCCTTTGTGCCTTTGTTCAGGTCGCATGGTCAGTTTCCCTTCCGTGAAATGTATAACATCGCGCCGGAATCGCACCCCGCATACAAAAGCATGTTGTTCTATAACAAGTTGCGTTATCGCTTAATGCCTTATATTTATTCTCTTGCCGGCAATGCCTATCAGAAAGATCAAACCATTATGCGGGGTTTAATTATGGATTACGCGGCAGACACAAAGGTGAACAACATAGGCGATCAATACCTTTTCGGTCCATCGTTAATGGTTAATCCTGTTTATCAATATGGTGTAACCAGTAGAAAAGTTTATTTGCCAGCGCAAAATGGATGGTACGATTTGTATAACGGAGCTTATGTTAAAGGTGGGCAAATCATTAATGCAAAAGCGCCTTATAGTCAGATGCCCGTTTACGTAAAAGCGGGTTCTATTATTCCTTACGGACCCGAAATTCAGTATACTGCAGAGAAACCTGCAGATCCAATTACCTTATACGTGTATACTGGTCGTGATGCCAAATTCACCCTTTATGAAGATGATGGTTTAACTTATGGATATGAAAAAGGAGCCTTCACCACGATCGATTTGCAATATTCTGAAAGCGAAAAAACATTGACGATTTCTGACCGAAAAGGCAACTTTAAAGGTATGTTGGAAAACAGAACCATCCATATTATACGGATTACAGCTAAAAAAGCAAAGCCTTTGGATTTTAATCAGACGCCAGAGAAAACGCTTCGTTATGACGGTAAACAAATAACCGTGAAATTTTAATGATGCAACGGCTGATTGATGCCTGAAGGTTATAAATTCTTTGCGCTAACTTTCCTTTTGTATAAAACCCACTGGGCTTTTTAAATCATACATCCCATTCCAAATTATGAACATACTGCTACGTCTTTCAATCATCATCATTTTCTTTTCAAATCTTGCAAAGGCACAAACCATTGCGGATAGCGGGCGGGAACACTTACTCATTGATACGGGCTGGCGTTTTGCATTAGGTCATCCTTTCGACACACAGAAAGATTTTCAAAACGGAACGAGTTATTTTTCCTATCTGGCGAAGACTGGCTACGGCGATGGAGCTGCAGCCCCTGGCTTTGATGACCGCATCTGGCGGAAGCTTAATCTCCCTCATGATTGGGCGGTGGAACAACCTTTTAGTGAGAAAGCCAGTTTCAGTCATGGTTTTAAGGCTGTTGGGCGAAATTTTCCTGATGCCAGTGTTGGTTGGTACCGTAAATCAGTCTTTATTCCGAAAGGCGATTTAGGTAGAAAGATTAGCGTTGCTTTCGATGGTGTTTTCCGGAATTCAATTGTTTGGGTGAACGGCCATTACCTGGGCAACGAACCCAGTGGCTATTTGGGATTTGAATACGACATTACCGATTACCTGAATTACGGAGGAGAAAATGTGATTGCCGTAAGGGTAGATGTAACCATGGAAGAAGGCTGGTTTTACGAAGGCGCCGGGATTTACCGTCACGTTTGGCTCAACAAAAATAATCCACTTCATGTGGTGACTAACGGAACTTTTGTACAAAGCAAGGTAGCTGGAGAGCAAGCCTCAATTAATGCGGCTGTAACCCTAAAAAACGATGCACTAATCCTTGGAAGATTCAAAATTAGCCAGGAAATTACAGATGCCAAAGGCCAGGTAGTGGCTTCAGCTACGATGGATAACCTCAGCCTAAATGCCTTGGAAGAAAAGGCGTTTTCCGTTAATATCCCGCTCAATAACCCAAAAATTTGGGATTTAGAGAATCCGTATCTATACCAGCTGCACACCAAAATAAGTACCAACGGACAAATTGTAGATACTTACAAAACACCTTTCGGAATCAGAACAATTAGTTTCGATGCGAATAAAGGTTTCTTTTTAAATGGGAAACGGGTACAAATAAAAGGCACCAATAACCATCAGGATCATGCTGGTGTTGGTGTGGCATTGCCTGATGAACTGCAGTATTTCCGGATCAGTAAACTCAAGGAACTGGGAAGTAATGCGTATCGCTGTTCGCACAACCCACCAACGGTAGAACTGCTCGAAGCCTGCGATCGTTTAGGTATGCTCGTGATTGATGAAAACCGCTTAATGGGCATAAACGAGCAACATTTAAACGACATGAAAAGGCTCATCATTCGTGACCGTAACCACCCAAGCATCATCAGCTGGTCTATTGGTAACGAAGAGTGGAATATTGAAGGGAATATTACTGGTGCAAGAATAGCAACTACAATGCAGGCTTATGTAAAAACAATTGATAGTAGCCGGGCCGTGACCGCAGCAATTAGCGGAGGCATTGGCAATGGCATTTCTACCGTGATTGATCTTTTAGGCTATAACTATGTAGCCACTAAAAATACCGATACGCAACATCAGAAATTTCCATCGCAGCTAAGTTGGGGTACCGAAGAAGGTTCTACCGTAGCCAGTCGTGGTTTATATAAAGACAATAGGGGAAAAAATGAGTTGGCGGCTTATGATGTTAAACAAAATGATAATTTTTTAAGCCTGGAAGACGGCTGGAAGCATTACGCCGCCCGGCCTTATCTGGCTGGCATGTTTATCTGGACAGGTTTTGATTACCGCGGAGAACCTACTCCATTTGGCTGGCCATCTGTACTTTCTTACTTCGGGATGCTCGATTTATGTGGCTTTCCAAAAGATAGTGCATGGTATTTAAAATCATGGTGGACTCAGCAACCTACCATCCATATTTTGCCCCACTGGAACTGGCCTGGAGAAGAAAATAAGCCTAAAGAAGTTTGGGTATACAGCAATTGTGAAGAGGTAGAATTATTCCTGAATAAGCGTAGCCTTGGTAAAAAGCGTATGGAGCCAAATGGACATTTAAGCTGGACGGTTAATTATGCGCCCGGCATTCTGGAAGCTGTAGGGTTTAAAAAAGGAAAGAAAATGCTAAGTGAGGTAGTTAAAACAACGGGTAAGCCCACGCAAATTTCAATCAAACCAGAAAAAATAGCAGTCGAAAATCCAAATATCGCCATCCTCACTGTAGCAGTTAAAGATGCAGCAGGTAACCTAGTTCCAACTGCAGTTAACGAGATAAATTTCGAAATTAGTGGTGCGGCAAAGATCATCGGCGTTGGAAATGGTAATCCAACCGCTTTGGAAGCCGATCAATTTGTTGAGCAGATTAACGTTGTTAAAATTAAAAACCTACAAGAGAAGGCGATTTCCAGTATCGAAAACCTTGGCGAAATTACCAATAGCACACAAAACTGGGAGACTGCATTTACCCAAGAGAGAACCCAGGATTTTGGTAAGCGTGTAAAAGCATTGGCTTATCAGGGAGACTTCGATCTTCCGGATTGGAATGATCAAACAAAAATTACTTTTTTCTACAAAAGTTTGGGGAAAGAACAATCCGTTTATATTAACGGTAAACGCATCGCTTCGAAAATTCCGACAGCGGTTAAAGGAGATCATTTTGTGCTCGATCGTTCTGTGCTTAAGGCTGGAAAAAATAACATCACCATTTTAGCCACTCCACTATTAAAAACGAATAGCTGGGATGTGGTTAATGCAGATCCAGGGGCTTTGCAAATCTACACACCAGCTTCCCAATGGAAAAGGAAACTTTTTAGTGGTCTTGCACAGGTAATCATACAGAAAACACCAGGTAAAGGTGAGGTAATTTTAAAAGCTAAGGGAGCGGGATTGAAATCAACTGATTTAAAACTTGAATTTAAATAATAAAAAAGCCCTTTTTAATCCTGGTATAAGTGAGGGTAAATGAGCGCTTTGAGTGCAATACTTTAGTGAAATTCAGCAAAAAAGTATAATATCAGTTTTTATCGCTTTATGCTGATAATGATAGGTTTAGTTATTTTTTAATAAACCGGATGTCTTTTTTAGACTAGCTTAAGTTAAAATAATATTACAAATGTTTCTGTTAAGGGTGGTATTTTTGATTAAATATACTACTAACCCAAATATAAACATTATGTATAAAACGTTACGAGCAACTATGCTATGTGTCGTACTTCTGGCTTCGCTGTTCCCGGCGCTCGCACAGAACAGTGCAAACAGGCAAATTTCAGGAACTGTTTCAGACGAAAATGGCACCACCCTGCCCGGTGCAGTGGTGTCAGTTAAAGGCGCTAAGACAGCAGTTTCAACATCATCAGACGGTAAATATGTTATTTCCGTTCCAACTGGCTCAGCCACTACATTAATTTTTTCCTTTATTGGTCTTATTAAGCAAGAAGTAGTAGTTGGAGATCGAAACACGATTAATATTGTGCTTAAGTCTTCTACCACAGATTTATCTGATGTGGTGGTAATTGGTTACGGTAGTCAGAAGAGGGGTGATGTAAATGGCGCAATTTCTTCTGTAAAAGCAGCAGATATCGCCAATGTTCCTCAGGTAAGTATCGATCAGATGCTTCAAGGAAAAGCATCGGGAGTTACCATCACTCAAAACTCTGGCGCACCAGGAAGTTCAACTTCAGTTCGGGTACGTGGAGTTACTTCACTTAGTTTATCCAATGAACCATTATATGTTATTGATGGGGTGCCGATTTCAGGAGATGCAACCAATCAGGCAACCAGTGGGAGAACAGTGGGTTTATCGCCAAATAATGGCGAATCTGCTGTAAGTCCGCTTTCGGCGATTAACCCAAGCGATATCGAATCTATTGATGTATTGAAAGACGCCTCTGCAACAGCTATCTACGGGAGTCGTGCATCAAATGGTGTAATCATCATCACCACTAAACGTGGTAAAAATGGCTCGGCAAGGGTTACATACGATGGTTATGGTGCCATTTCACAACAAGGAAAGTTTCTTGACGTAATGAACCTGCAGCAATATGCCGTTTTACAAAATGCATTGGCAGATGTAACCGGCGTTCAGCGTAGAGCAGAATTTGCAACGCCTGCTTTATTAGGTAAAGGCACAGACTGGCAGGACGAAATTTTCCGCAATGCAGCTATGCAAAACCATCAGTTGGGAATCTCTGGCGGTAAAGATGGCTTGGATTATTATCTATCTGGCGGATATTTGAAGCAAGATGGTACGATATTGGGCAGTAACTATAAAAGATATACTTTTCGCTCCAACATCAACAGCCAGGTAAAACCATGGTTAAAAGTTGGTTTATCGCTATTTGGTAGCCGCTCAAATGAAAATCAGGGTTTATCTAACAATACAGGAGTAGTTTACAATGCACTGTTAAGCGCACCTGATCAGGCAGTTAGAAATCCTGATGGATCCTTTGCAGGTCCGATTCCAAATTCAAATCAACAAGGCGGACAAATCAATCCCGTTGCACAGTCTTTAGATATTACCAACGTTTTAAACAGAAGTAATGTAAATGGTGCATTTTACGGAGAGATTAAGTTTTCTAAAGACCTGACCTTAAGATCAGAAGTAAACGGCGATTTTAACTATTCTGCAGCACGCGTATTTACCCCAACTTATCAATATGGGATTTTTGGCAACCAGACAGCGAGATTGCAGGAATACAATTCTAATACAACCTACTGGGGCTGGAAAGAGTATTTAACTTATGCACATACTTTCGGAAAGCATAACCTAACTGCGCTTTTGGGTTATGAGGTAAACGAACAATCTTGGGGAGGTACAGATGCTTCCATCCAAAAGTTTCTAAGCAATGATTTGCAAACGCTTGGCTTAGGAGACCTTAAAACAGCGATTATTGGTGAGTATAAAGATAGTCAGGCATTAGAATCTTATTTTGCCCGTGGTATTTACACCTATAATAACAAATATAGCTTAACCGCAACCATTCGTTCAGATCGCTCTTCGAAATTTGTTGAAGGCAAACAAACTGGTTATTTCCCGGCGTTTGCGGGTTCTTGGCGTCTATCTGATGAGTCTTTTATGGCTGGCCTGAAAGGTATCGCGGATAACATTAAATTCAGATTGGGTTATGGAGAAGTTGGAAATCAGAATCTTCCAAACTATCAGTATGGATCAGCGCTGACTCCCGTGGTTACAGGATTAGGTACTGGTTTTGGTGTGGATAAAGTAGCTAACCCGAACTTAACCTGGGAGAGTGCCATTCAAACCAATGCGGGGATTGATTTTAGTTTAGCTAAAGGGAGAATAGATGCCTCATTTGATTATTTTAATAAAACTTCCAAAGATTTCCTTTTCCAGAAACCATTACCTGCTTATTTGGTTGGTCAAACAGCAGCTTATTCGGGTACAGGGGTAATTAGTCCGCCTTACATTAACGGTGGAAAAGTAAGCAACAAAGGTTTCGACTTTACCCTGAGCTCGAAAAATTTAACTGGTAATTTCAAATGGAATACTACCGTAATCTTATCAAAATACACCAACAAAGTATTATCTCTGGCTGATGGTGTTCCTTTTATTGATGGAAAGATTAATGTAAGCTTCCTGCAAATGACTGTTACCAGAACACAGGTAGGCGGATCAATCGGGGAGTTTTATGGTTACAAAGTGAAAGATATTTTCCGCACCGATCAACAGTTGAGAAACGCACCGGTTCAGTTTGCCAGACCAATCGCCAATAATAGTGCAGGTACCTGGCTAGGTGATATTCAATTCGAAGATCTTAACGGAGATGGTAAAATTGATGAGTTGGATCAGACTTCATTAGGAAATCCAAATCCAAAATTCACTTACGGCATCACCAACAACTTCTCGTTTAAATCTTTTGATTTATCTATCTTCTTAAATGGTTCTTACGGCGCTAAAATTTATAATGCCTTAAATTACCAGCTTCAGGGTCTTTCAGGTCAGTACCAAAATCAGTTGGCTTCTGCTATTGATTTCTGGTCGCCGACCAATACTGGCGCTAACATTCCTGCACCAAGAGGAGGAGATAATCCAAACCTGAAAAGTTCCGACCGTTTTGTAGAATCCGGTTCATTTTTAAGGGTTCAAAACATCAACCTGGCTTATAACATCCCTCAGGAAATTATCCGCAAAGCAAAATTAAACAGATTAAAAGTTTTCGCCAGCGTGCAAAACCTATATGTGTTTACGAAATATAAAGGGCTTGATCCGGAGGTTGGAAATCAGAACTATAACGTGTTCTTAACCAATGTGGATAGCGGTAGATACCCGATTCCACGCACGTTTACTTTTGGCCTTAATGCAGAATTTTAACTATAAGAATATGAAGACATATATAAAATATTCCCTTGCAATTGCTGTGCTTACCATGACTACGGTAACCAGTTGTAAAAAAGAATTTTTCGATCGGCCGCCGCAAAGCTCCATCACCTTAGATAACTTTTATAAAACAGCAGATCAGGTATCATCGAGCACCAACATCCTTTACAGTGCAGCCTGGTTTGGCTGGGTAACTAAAGGTGGCTGGGCCATTACGGAAATGGCTGGCGGCAATGGTCGCTCCTACTCTTCCGATGTGGCCAACTTTGGCAACTTTTCGGTAACAGATGGAAACAGCGAACTGGCTAATGCCTACAATTCGTTATGGATAGTTGTTGCACAATCGAATGCGATTATCAATAACTTGCCAGCAAAGGTTCCGGCTACCGTTGATAAGAAAGTGGTTAACCAGGCATTGGGAGAAGCACGTTTATTTAGAGCGCTTTCTTATTTCCATTTGGTTAGGCTTTTTGGTAACGTACCCATCATTGAAAACACATTGGATTATGTTGACAACTTCCAGGTGAATACCAACCCGGTAGCCGATGTGTACAAGTTTATTCTGAACGATTTAAAATTTGCTGAGGCGAACTTAATTCCTCAAATCAGAAGTGGCAACTCGGTTGCTCAGGGCCGTGTTTCCAGCGGATCAGCAACTGCACTATTGTCCAAAGTTTATCTTTACATGCAGGATTATACCAATGCGCGTGCTGCAGCTGAAAAAGTAATTGCCAGTGGCGAGTTTAAATTGTACGGCGTTGATGTTCCAGGCAAAGAGTTTAAAGATTTATTTTTAACAGCCAACAACAACAATGAAGAATCTGTAATTGCGCTTCAATGGGCTGGTGCCGGGGGTTATGGTAAAGGCAATCCTTTGCAAGCTTCCTGGGCTGCGAATACCTCCATCACCGGAACAGGAGATGGTTATGGTGTACTTGGGGTAACATTTGATGCATTGTTTGCTTTCCAGCAGGATGATAAACGTTTTAAGCCAACCATTATGGTAACAGGCTCAAATTACCCTGAAATTAATCAATCAGCTGGCGGATATACTCATCAGGCTAATCAAGGTCAGGGAACCAGTGCTTTTGTTAAAAAGTATGTAGTGGGTACCCCGGCAGACAATGGTGGTATCGGCTCGGCACAATCATCTGCAAACAACACTTATATGATGCGCTATGCAGAAGTTTACCTGATCCTTGCCGAATCTATTATGGGTACGGCCAAAACGAGTTCAGATCCTCAGGCTTTAGCGGCGATTAATAAAATCAGAACGCGTGCCGGTCTTGGAAACCTAAGCCAAATCAGAAGGGGTTATTTTACGCCGAATACTGCGCCAGGCAAGCCAGCCAACGCCCCTGCACAATACTACCGTGATGACATTTTAGAAGAACGCAGACGCGAATTCATGTTTGAGTTTGATTACTGGTTCGACCTGGCTCGTTTAGATGGATATAATGTGAGCAGCCATCCCAATGCCATTACGATTATCAACCAGCAAGACCGTGGTGCAGGCGACAATAGCGTGCCATCAAACAGTTATGGAAACGGTTATTATGTGATGACCAACAGCAAATTCTTGTTTCCATTCCCGGCTACAGAAGTGGCGTCGAATCCAAAATTAATTCAACCACCAGTTCCTTATGTTTTTAAATAAAATGGACATGAAAAAGATCAATAAACAATCAAACTTTGCCATGTTCATGGTATTGTTCACTATCATATTAGGTTATGCCTCCTGTAAAAAAACAGATGAAGGTGCTGGCGGTCAGCCGGTAATTACCAGAGTAAGGCTGATCAGTAAAACGGATACTCTTAAAAATGTGGTGCACCGCATAACGCTGGATTCAAATCTTACCTATGATGAAACCAGACAAGTAAGTTTTGACTCTACGGTAGTGGCCGGAAGATTAAATAACCAATATGCAATTGTTGGTGAAAACCTCTTAACCACACTTTCGGTTTCCTTTAATGGCTTAAATGTAAATTATAATCCAGCTTTGCTAACGGATAATAGCATTATCATCTCTATCCCTGCAGAAACGCCATATGGATCAAGTCAGAATAACAAATTAGTGGTGACTACGAAGTTCGGTACTGCGAGTTTTGATTTTCCGATTTTGCAACCACCACCAGTAATTACCTCATTTAGTCCGGTAGCTGCCGGTGCGGGTGAAATTGTTACCATTACCGGAACCATCTTTGAAGGCGTATCGAAAGTGGCCTTTGATTTAGTTCCTGCGCAGATTGTCGGTACACCAACTAAAACACAAATCCAGGTGAGAGTGCCTGCGGGTGTGGTACAGTCACGTATTTTGGTAACAACTCCAGGCGGCACCACGCAGTCTGTAGGTTCTTTTGGATTCAAATCACTTCTTTATGATGATGCATTTCCAACAGGATGGGGCTCCTATTTAGGCTATAACAGTACCATTAATCTGACAAGTACCACTCAGGTTAAGCGCGGAACGAATGCCATAGCCACTACCTTTACCGATGCTTATGGTGCATTACAAATCGGCTACAACGGATCAACAATTGATGTAACCAGATCTGGCCTTACGGCGATCAAATTGTCTATTTATGGTGGATCAGGAATTGTTGCCGGAAATAAGGTGCAATTGGTTATCAATGGAAATTACGGAAATGCCGTTCAAATTACACTTACGCCAGGCGTTTATACGGATTATACCATTCCTTTGAAGGATTTGGGGAACCCGGCTACCATTACCGAATTTGTATTACAAAGCTTAGGGAATGCCGTGCCAAGCGTAATTTACGTAGACGACATCGGCTTTATTTAATCCATTAACGAGGCTATATCATTTTATAGATGATATAGCCTCTTTTTAAAAAACGATGATCAAAAAAATAAATCTTCTGATTTTAAGTTTAGGCCTGTTTGCGATGGCTAATGCGCAGCAAGCTTTTGTAAAACAAACCGCTCAGCAATTTAGCATTTCAGGAAAACCATATTACTTTATCGGTGCAAACTACTGGTATGGCGGTCTGCTCGCACTAGAGAAAGATCCGGTTAGCGGGAAAAAACGATTAATCAGCGAACTCGATTTTCTAAAATCTCGAGGAATCAATAATTTAAGGGTATTGGTAGGTGCAGAGGGCGAAGGCAAAATTAATGGGGTAGACCGGGTAAAACCAGCTTTGCAACCTAAACACCAGCAATTTGATGCTGAAATATTAAATAGTCTTGATTTCCTGTTAATGGAAATGGCTAAACGAAAAATGTATGCTGTGCTTTATCTCAGTAACAATTGGGAATGGAGTGGTGGCTTTTTGCAGTATCTTAACTGGAATGGCCAGATTGATCAGGAAACATTGAAACGAAAGCTCACCTGGGATGAACAAAGAGATTACACCAGTAAATTTTACAATTGTGAACCCTGCAAAACTGATTACACCAAGCAATTGGATTTCATAATCAGCCACAAAAACAGTTATACCGGAATAAAATACACAGACGAAACGGCTATTATGGCCTGGGAACTGGCTAACGAGCCCAGACCCATGCGTGCACCTGCAGTTGAAAGTTATAAGAAATGGATTTCGGAAACAGCAGCCTACATTAAATCTATTGACAAGAACCATTTGTTAACCATTGGAACGGAAGGGTTTATGGGTACAGATGAAAACTGGAGCCTTTTTAAAGAAATTCACAACGATAAAAATGTAGATTATTTAACCATCCACATTTGGCCAAAAAACTGGGGCTGGTTCAAAGACGCGCCAACGAAGGAAAGTCTGCCTGCAGTAATTCAAAAAACAGCAGCATACATTCAACAACATGAAAATATTGCCAAAGCCTTAAATAAGCCATTGGTAATTGAAGAATTTGGTTTGCCCAGAGATGGACATTCATTTGATCCTGCACTAAGCACGCAGCTTCGCGATGAATACTTCGGAAGCATATTTGCGCAATGGAAAAATAGCAAAAAAACGAATGGCGCCATTGCGGGCTGTAATTTTTGGGCTTTTGGAGGCGTTTCACGCCCTATCAAAGGGCAATTGTTCTGGAAAGACGGCGATGATTTTTCCGGCGATCCGCCGCAGGAAGAGCAAGGCTTGAATGCTGTTTTTGATTCAGATCAATCTACCTGGAAGGTAATTAAACAATATGTAAAAAAGTAGTCTGAGGCATTTCTATATGGTATAAAGCAAAATATCTCCATATACATATAGCCCAGCAAATCATTTTCCCTAAATGAATAAGCATATGAAAAAAGGTATTTTATTATTCTTTCTCCCGGCCTTAATCTCCATCACGGCTTGCAGCCAGCAAACCGATTGGGTGGCTCAGAACGGCCAGCTAAAAGTGCTCAACGGGAAGATTGTAAACAGCAAAAATGTTCCGCCGCAACTTCGTGGCATCAGTTTATCCTGGAGCATTTGGCAGGGAAGAAAATATTACAATCCAGAAGTAGTCAGCTGGTTAAAATCAGATTTCAATATCAACCTGCTGCGGGTTTCCATGGCTGTTCAGCCGGATAGCGGGTATTTACAGCAACCAGCCGAACAGGAAAAACTGGTAGTTAAAACCATTGATGCGGCCATAGCAAACGGCTTGTATGTGTTAATTGATTGGCATGATCATCATGCAGATCAACACCTTGCAGCATCTAAATCCTTTTTCGCGAAGATGGCAAAACGATATGCCGGCAAACCCAATGTAATCTATGAAGTATTCAACGAACCGGAGAAAATTGCATGGCAAACCGTTAAGGATTATGCCATTCAGGTGATCGCAGAAATTAGGAAATACGATCCAAACAACCTCATCGTTGTTGGCAGCCCAACCTGGGATCAGGATATTGATGTAGCCGCGAAAGACCCGATTAAAGGTTATCAAAACATCGCATATTCCTTTCATTTCTATGCATCCGATCCAAACCATCAGGAATTGCTGATGAAAAAAGCTGATGAAGCACTTACTTTGGGTTTACCAATCATGGTAACGGAGTGGGGTGTTGGCGAAGCAAATGGAGATGGCGAATTCAATGTGGAAAAGACCGGTAAATGGCTGGCCTGGATGGAGCAACATCAACTCAGCTGGGCGAATTGGAACATTACGGATAAGAAAGAAACAACAGCAATTCTTCAGCCAGGTGCCTCTGTAAAAGGAAACTGGAAAGCTGAAGCGCTAACGCCTGCCGGGCAATATATCCGCACGCAGCTTAGGAAATTAAATCGCTAAAACATGCAGAAAATAAGATTAAAACTGGCGCTATTGGTATTGGCGATGATCAATATCTCTGTTGCTTTTGGACAGGGAAATAACTATACCCAAAAATACACTAAGTTTGAAGGCCTGGCGCTTACCCCGCCTATGGGATGGAACAGCTGGAACAAATTTGCATGCAATGCAGATGAAAAACTGATCAGGGAAACTGCCGATGCCATGGTAAACTCGGGCATGAAAGCGGCAGGTTATACGTTTATCAATATTGATGATTGCTGGCACGGAGACCGCGATAGTCTGGGTTTTATTCATCCAGATGCTAAGCGGTTTCCTTCAGGGATGAAGGCATTGGCCGATTATATCCACAGCAAGGGCTTAAAATTAGGTTTATACTCTGATGCAGGTTCGCAAACTTGTGGTGGCAGGCCGGGAAGTCGCGGTTACGAATTTCAGGATGCACTCACCTACGCTAAATGGGGTGTAGATTATTTAAAGTACGACTGGTGCAATACCGAAGGTTTAAAAGCTGAAGGTGCATACAAGACCATCATGGCGGCTTTACAAAACGCAGGCCGGCCGATGGTATTGAGCATCTGCGAGTGGGGTTCTGATAAACCCTGGATCTGGGGACCTGCCGTAGGGCAACTTTGGAGAACGAGCGGTGATATTTTTAATTGCTTCGATTGTGTAGAAGATCACGGTAGCTGGAAATCTTTCGGTGTAATGCAAATTGTAGATAAACAGGAAGGCTTACGGCAATATGCAGGCCCAGGCCATTGGAATGATCCGGATATGCTGGAGATTGGAAACGGGAAGCTTACACCTGGTGAAGACCGAGCCCATTTTTCGATGTGGGCCATGCTCGCTGCACCATTAATTGCGGGCAATGATTTAAGAACAATGGATAAGGAAACGCAGGCCGTGCTTACCAATAAAGCCATTATCGCCATCAATCAGGATTCTTTGGGTATTCAGGCTTTTAGATTTGCTAAAGCGGATGGTTTTGAAACCTGGTTTAAACCCTTGAGTAAGGGAAAGTGGGCCGTGTCGTTTTTAAATCGCTCTGCAGCAGCCAAGAAAATCAACTTTAACTGGAAGCAAGAAAAGATTGTGGATGATGTATTTAATAAAGCACTTAATGCCGGCACGACTAATTATCAGATTAAAAACGCCTGGACCAATAAACAAATGGGAAGCACAAAAAACATACTGCAAGCCGAGGTACCACCACATGATGTACTGACGTTGATTTTAGATCCTAAGTGATTTATGAGACCTGATTCGGGCCATAACACCTGGATCAGGTTTTCCACTAAATAAATACCCTCGTTCCGGAAAAGTTCTCTCTAAACTCTTTTGGTGTGCAATGCTTCTTCTTTTTAAACAGGCGGTTAAAGTTGGAGATGTTATTGAAACCACATTTATAAGAAATCTCTGATACAGAATGGGTGGTTTCAATCAGCATTCGGGTGGCGTGTCCAAGCCTAATCTCATTTAAGCTATCGATAAAAGTGTTCCCGGTACGCTTTTTAATAAATCGGCTAAAAGAAACCTCTGTCATGCTTACCAGTTTAGAAAGGTCTTTCAGGGTAATCGCCTTATAGAAATTGGCATTCATAAACTCAAAAGCCTTATCAATCCGCCGGCTGTTGTAGTTCATCACCTGGTCATTATTAAAGGTTCCATCTGATAAAATCCGCATGCTTTTAGAAGAAGATAAATCATGTAGAATGCTCATCAGTTCCAGCACAGAATCAAAGCCTTGCAACTGATCGATATCCAGAATGCGTTTATAAACTTTTTCAATGGTTTCCCTTGGAAAAAGAATGCCCCGAACAGAGCGTTCAAACATTTTCCGGATAAAACTTAATTGATTTCTGCGGAGCATTTTATCATCAAAAAGATCTTTATGCCACTGAATGGTAACTTCTGTAATTTCCTCACTTTTGCATTGATGAGTGGTCCATACATGAGAAAGATTAGGCCCGATCAGCACCAGTTCCATATCAGTGATTTCTTCGATATTATCACCAACAATTCGCTTGGCTCCAGGAGCGTTCAAAATCAGGTTCAGTTCAAATTCTTCATGAAAGTGCAACGGGAAATCGAATTCCTTCTTCACCCGCGAAAATATGGTGAAACAATCGTTCTGTGTAAGTGGCGTTATCTCTTTGATAATATTATTCATAACCTTTTGCGTCCAAAATAGATCTCTTTAAGATAAAAGAACATTGATGCAATTTAGTAAAAAAATAGGTTTATTGCGAAACCTAAAGGCACTTATAGTGATGTAAAATGATAGTTATTCTATGTCATTTGGTTAAAATAGTATTATTATAAAAATGATTACCTTCCTACTTTAGAGAATAATTATAGCAGACCTGAATTCTAACCAAAAGCCGTCAGTATGATCAAGAAAACATTGCCATTTTTCATCTTTTTATGCGTCGTTTCCAGCGGATCATTTGCACAGCTGATTGATCAAAAAGCGACTTTAGAAACCAAAAACTTATATAAAAACTTACGCGGACTTTACGGCAAGACCACACTAATTGGCCACCAGGATGATTTGGCTTATGGCGTTGGGTGGAAATACCAGGAAGGTAGAAGCGATATTAAAGACCTCACCGGCGAATATCCTGCAGTTTTTGGCTGGGATGTAGCAGGCTTGGAGACTAACAAGACGGCAAATATTGATGGTGTACCCTTCGAAAAAATGAAGGGTTATATCAAAAAAGCATATGATATGGGCGCAATCAGCACCTTAAGCTGGCACATGAACAATCCCTATAACGGAAAAACCTCATGGGATACCAGCTCATTGGCTGTAAAATCAATACTTCCCAATGGATCCAAACACACGCTATATAAAATGTGGCTGGATCGATTTGCTGCCTTTGCACTCACCTTAAAGGGAAGCGATGGCAAGGCAATTCCGATCTTGTTCAGGCCATTTCATGAGAATGGTGGCGCCTGGTTTTGGTGGGGAACAAAATCATGTACACCAGAACAGTATAAGGCTTTATGGACGTTTACCGTGTCTTACCTGAAAGATAAAAAGAAATTACACAACCTGATTTACGTATTTAATCCTTGTGATTTTACTACAGAAGCTCAATATTTAACGCGCTACCCCGGAGATCATTATGCGGATGTGCTCAGCTTTGATCACTACCAGTATGGGGCTGAAAAAGGAGAGATTTTTGCTAAAGAAATTGCGAGAAACCTGGCTATTCAGCATCAGATTGCAAGGCGAAGTAATAAAATCAGCGCCATTGCAGAAATTGGTATTGTAGAAATACCAGTAGCCAACTGGTGGACAAATATCTTGGCGAAAGCGATTAAAGAAAATAAGCCTAGCTACCTGCTGTTGTGGCGAAATGCCGGTTATCGGGAACAGGAAAAAGATAACCACTATTATGCGCCATATCCAAAACAGGTTTCGGCAGAAGATTTCCTTAAATTTATTAAACAAGACGACATCCTCCTTCAAAAAGGCCTGAAATCCATTTACAAATAGCGCATACCGTATAAAAACCAAATATGAAGTTACAATTAATCGATGTCCTGATCATCATGCTCTACCTCGGTACCATGATTTTTATCGGCTTCTGGTATCGAAAAAAAGCCAAGCAGAACAAAGAAAGTTACATGATGGGCGGAAAATCTCTGCCCTGGTATAAACTGGGTTTAAGTGATGCATCAGACATGTTCGATATTAGCGGAACCATGTGGATGGTTGCCCTTTGCTTTGTTTATGGTCTGAAAAGTATTTGGATTCCTTGGCTTTGGCCAGTGTTTAACCAGGTATTTATGATGATGTTCCTGAGTAAATGGCTGCGCCGAAGTAATGCCAATACCGGTGCCGAATGGTTGCAAACCCGTTTTGGCTCAGTTGGCAAAGGAATAGGAGGATCGCATATCGTGGTGATTGCCTTCGCCCTGATCAGCTGTTTTGGCTTCCTGGCTTATGGCTTTATTGGCCTGGGTAAATTTATGGAAATCTTCATCCCCTGGGATCAGGTAAAGGCTTATGTCCCCTTTGAAGTAGCTCCGCAATATGTGCCACATTTTTATGGAATCCTTTTTACGCTTTTTGCCATGTTCTATTCCATTTTAGGTGGAATGCATAGCATTGTTTTGGGCGATATGATTAAATATGCCTTCATGACCATTGGTTGCATTGCCATTGCCGTTATTGCCATGAATCATTTGCAAGGGCACACATTAAACGTTCCAAAGGGATGGGATGATCCGTTCTTTAGCTGGAAGTTAGACCTAGACTGGAGTAAAATTGCGGCCGATGCCAATAAAAAAATTGCGGATGACGGTTTCAGTTTATTTGGAATCTTTTTCGGTATGATGTTGCTAAAAGGCGTTTTTGCTTCACTTGCAGGGCCAGCCCCGAATTACGATATGCAAAAGGTTTTGAGTACACGGAGCCCGAAAGATGCCAGCAAAATGACCGGCTTTGTGAGCATTATCTTATTGCCAATCCGCTATTCGATGGTAATCGGATTAACTGTTTTAGCCCTGCTTTATTACAACCAGATTTACTTAAAAGGGCCGGATGGAGTAACAGATTTTGAAAGAATTTTACCCGCTACGATCAACAACTTTTTACCCGTCGGGATTTTAGGAATTGTGCTTACCGGTTTATTGGGTGCCTTTATGGGTACCTTCAGTGGAACGCTAAACGCGGCCCAGGCTTACATTGTAAATGATATTTACCTTAAATATGTTAATCCTGCAGCCAGCACGAAAAAGATCATCAATATGAATTACATCGTTGGTGTTGCGGTGGTTACCATTGGCGTAGTGTTGGGCTTTTTTGCAAACAATGTGAACGATATTTTGCAGTGGATTGTGGGCGGCTTATATGGCGGTTATGTAGCCGCAAACTGCTTGAAATGGTATTGGTGGCGCTTTAATGCCAATGGTTTTTTTTGGGGAATGGCTGTTGGAATTGGCGCAGCATTATTAATGCCTTACGTAACCAGTGGCTTGCCGCTGTACTGGTGGCCGTTACTCTTTGTGCTTTCCCTTGCCGGCTGTATCATTGGTACATACGCAGCGCCGCCAACAGCAGAAAAAACCTTGAAAGATTTCTACCGCACCGTACGCCCCTGGGGTTTTTGGAAACCTATCCATGAACTTGTTGTGGCAGACGATCCGGCTTTCCAGGCCAACAAAAGGTTTAAACTGGATATGTTTAACGTGGTGCTGGGCATTATTGCCCAGTTGTGCCTAACCATTTTGCCTATGTATTTCATCTTGGGCATGCACACACCGCTTTTCCTTACGATTGCAGTTTTAGCTGTTATCGTAATCATTTTGAAAAGAACCTGGTGGAATAAATTAGAGGACTAGATAATACGATATAATATTTTTATGATAGATTTTGAAAAAAGAAAACTGCAACTCGAGGAAGCGCAAGCAGAACTGATTGCATTAAAAAATAAGAAGGTAGCTTTAGGAAATGGAATTTTCGACAGGTACGAACATCCCATTTTAACAGCAGCACATGCGCCATTGAAATGGAGATATGATTTTAATCCAGAAACCAATCCTTTTTTACAGGAGCGGATTGGGATTAATGCAACCTTTAACGCTGGAGCAATTAAGTTCAACAACAAGTATTTGCTCATTGCCAGGGTAGAAGGCAGAGACCGTAAATCGTTTTTCGCAGTGGCCGAAAGTGATAACGGTATTGATCATTTCAAGTTTTGGGAGGAGCCGATTTTGCTTCCTGAAACCGATGAGCCTGATACCAATGTGTATGATATGCGCATTGTGGCTCATGAAGACGGCTGGATGTATGGCCTGTTTTGCACCGAACGGAAAGATCCTGCCGCACCTGCACATGATCAGTCTATGGCAGTGGCGCAATCTGGAATTGCACGCACCAAAGATTTGAAAACCTGGGAACGTTTGGCAGATTTGAAAACCCCATCGCCACAGCAAAGAAATGTGGTGCTTCACCCGGAGTTTGTAGAGGGTAAATACGCTTTCTATACCCGCCCGCAGGATGGTTTTATTGAAAGCGGAACAGGGGGCGGCATTGGTTTTGGCCTAAGCGAATCGATCGAAAATGCCGTGATTGAAAAGGAATTTATTGTTGATAATAAAAATTACCATACGGTTTATGAAGCGAAGAACGGGATGGGTCCGGAGCCAATTAAAACGGAACAAGGCTGGTTATTTCTGGCGCATGGGGTAAGAAATACCGCTGCCGGTTTGCGCTATGTGCTTTATATGTTTATGACGGATCTGAACGATTTAACGAAAGTAATTTACAAACCCGCTGGTTATTTTCTGGCGCCTGAAGGCGAAGAACGCATTGGAGATGTTTCTAACGTAGTCTTCAGCAATGGCTGGATATTGGATAACGATGGAACGATTTTCATCTATTACGCCTCTTCTGATACCAGAATGCATGTAGCAACGAGTTCGCTTGATGCATTGGTAGATTATGTAATGCATTCGCCAGCTGATGGATTTCGCTCCACTACTACGGTACAAACAATTTTGGAAAATATCAAAAACAACAATTAAGCAACACCCAGTAACATTGAAGGCACAATTAGCGAAATATCAACAGAAACTAAATCAGGAGCTCGAAAACATTTTGGACTTTTGGAAGAAGTTTACCCCCGATGAGGTGAACGGAGGTTTCGTAGGCAAAATAAATCAGGAAAATAGCATCGACTACGCAGCCCCGAAGGGGAGCGTACTAAATGCCCGCATCCTCTGGACTTTTGCTGCCAGCTATAATTTGAACAAAGATCCGGAATGTTTGTTGCTTGCCGATCGTGCTTTTCAATACATCAAAGATCACTTTATTGATCAGGAATTTGGTGGCGTATACTGGATGCTGGATGCAAAAGGGAATCCGCTGCATACAAAAAAGCAGGTTTATGCGGTTGCTTTTACCATCTATGCACTCAGTGAATATTTTCTTGCCAGCGGCATAGAAGAAAGTAAGGTTTTGGCCATTAGCCTCTATAATGACTTGATGGGGCATAGTTATGATCAGCAAAAAGGAGGTTATTTCGAGGCTTTCGGCAGGGAATGGCAGGCATTGGAAGATTTACGTTTGAGCGATAAAGATGCGAGCGAAAAGAAGACGATGAATACTCATCTTCATGTACTGGAAGCTTTTACCACACTTTACCGCATCTGGCCAGATGAACATTTAAAAGATAATATCATCAGTTTGATTGATGATTTCACTTCGAAAATAATCAATCAGCAAACCAGCAATTTAATTCTTTTCCTGGATGAGGACTGGAATCCGAAATCGGAAATTGTTTCTTATGGCCATGACATTGAAGCGGCCTGGCTCTTAGTGGAAGCCGCAGAAGCTGTTCATGATGAAAAATTAATTTCGAAAATTAAGGCTCTCGCGGTGCAATTGGCGAGGGTATCTCTGAAAGGAATTGATGATGACGGAAGCTTGTGGTATGAATTTAACCCAGTTAATAATCATTTTATAAAAGAAAAACACTGGTGGGTTCAGGCAGAGGCCATGGTCGGATTTTATAATGCCTGGCAAATTTCAGGTGATGATCGTTTCCTGCAAACAAGCCTTCGTAACTGGGAATTTGTGAAAGATAAAATCATTGATCATCAAAATGGAGAATGGTTCTGGGGCATTACCGAAGCGGGCGAAATTATGGCTAATGAAGATAAGGTTGGCCCATGGAAATGCCCATATCACAATAGCCGGGCTTGTATAGAATTGATTAGGAGGATTGGGGTGGAGTAGGAATAGCAATCATAAAGCCCAATACCACAGAAAAGATTTAGGGTGTCATTTTTAGTTTTTAATAAAATCCATCACAAATTTTACTACTTCGCTTTTGCTATTCGCTGCAGGCTTTAGGTCTAATTTTTTAACGCCTGAACTTTTCATCCAATTTGTCCATATCACTTTCATGATTTCCATGTCGGTTGGGTGCATTGTTGCTGCTCCAGCTTTTGATAGCGAGCGATCATACATTTCAGTAACGATGACTTCAAGGTTTTTTAAGAAAGGGTTAGTCACTGCTTTAATTTTAAACTGGCTATTTTTTGATAAAAAGGATTCGATGTTTTGTTCTTTTGATTTCAAAAAAGCCTTTCTAAAAGCTGATACCTTTCCTGAGCTTAGATCATAACCTTTACCATATATTCCGGCTTCTATGTAACCATCCGTAAATATGATCATGATGTTCCTAAACTTATGAGTTACTTTGCCTTTAATAATGTTAGGCAATACAATTCTTTCGTCAATTCCAGACTGAAAATAGCTCCATATATCCGCACCATTATTAGACTTTGAAGCTCTATCGTTAAGCTTCTTATATTCAAGCATAAAACTGGCAATATCTTTAGGAAGTGTTTGAGTGACTTTTCTTCCCATTATATAGTTAATCCGATCACTTTGTTTTTCAAAACGTTGGAAATCAATATTTAGTAGTTCACTATTAACATGATATTTCGCAATTAAGCCTCGATTTATAAAGTCTACCTGATAGTGGTCTAACTGGCCATCTGAACGTTTAGCTTTCAATATTGTTGGCCAGATATTCTTAAGGATTCCTTCCACAATATCAGCATCATTCACCGCTTTTGGGTATAATGAAGGACTTAATCTATTAGAGAGATCAGGCGCAAAAATGATATTATAGTGCACAATTTCTTTCGGTTTCTGAGCAAACAACTCAAAGGCTACTAAAAGCAGCATTATAGTAGTAATATATATTTTTTTCATGATATGAGTATACGCTTATCAATTTGTGGCTGTCCTATTTTTTCATTTTGCCAGCTCACAGCTGTTTCAAAAGCTTCACGTGATTTCTCTATAGCAATTGGAATCGAATATTGATCATGTAAAAAGTCGTTCCAGCCTTCTAAAAATACATTGATTCTATCTCGAAGTGCATCAATTGATATTGGAAGTTTATCATTTTGGACATGGCTTTTGTAGATGGTTGCAATGTCGCTGATATATTGTTTTCCATCAATCAGATCAGTTTTCTTTAACTCTTTTATTAAGTTTAACCTATTCGGCAGGCTTGCTAACAAAGCTTCGTTAATTTTACAATTTGCAACTAGATTGATATTTAAAGCTTCTATAGATTTAATCTCATCTTTAAGGATAACAATTTTATCTTCTTCTGTATGAATGTCTTCATCCATTTGTTTGATGAGCACATTGTTTTTTAGGGTAGCAATGTCAGGATTTCGTTCTTCAAAGATTAATATTAGTTTTTCAAAGGCAAACTTCAGCATCAATAGTCCAAAACCACCTAACAGGAAGACGAGATAAAAATTTGGATCACTAAATGCCATACTAATTCTCCATACTTCATTTATATCTCCAGAATCGTACTTCATTTGGTAAATGGCTGATGAAACTTTATAAGCGATAGCTGTATCAATGAAAAATACTCCTGCGAGAAACATTGGGATAATCACCCAGTTATTCTTAGTAAAAAGTTTAATGAGTGCACAGAATAGCGGGATGCTTACAAAAAGTATGATAAATAATATGCCGGAGCCTCCTTTTTCCATCGTTAAACTAAGTGCCTTTGGATTAAATATTTCCATAGGAATACTTTCAATACCACTATCTCTAGCAATTTTTGAATCTTCTACAGCAAACAATAAGATGTAACAGGCTGAAGAATAAAATACAAAAAGATAAATTATAAGAAAAATATTAGCCAGCAATACTGGTATGAATTCGTACCATTTAAATTTAGGAGAAATGAATTCGCGTTGTGCAATACGTATTTTCTCTTTTATCTCATTTATAACATTTAGATGGAAAGTGATTTTTGTGTTTTTCAATGCTTCGATAACCAACTTGTTTTTTTCAGTTTCGGATTGAAGGTTGATTAATTTATTTTTAACATTGAGTGCTTCATTCTCTAACTCAGTTTCGGCACTCTGAATCTGTAACGCAATATTTTCCTGAAATGCATTTATACTTTTTATCTCTTGCTCATCTATTTTTGTTAGTAGCCGTCTCTTTTTATCATCTACAACATCAATATCGTTGATGAAAATAGAATATACGGTATCAAGCGCTTTTGTCAATACCTGATGATCACCATTGTTAAATTTAGATCTTTCATAACCTTGCTTACTAAGTATCGATCGGTCGAAATTGCCAATTTCCGCCGCAATCATGGAATCCAGTACCTTGGTAAATTCAGATACAGCATGTTCTTTTGCGGTATGTTTAATCACTGGAGCTGTAATAGCGATCTCTGATTCTTCTTTAGCATCTAATGCTTCGCCATTTTGTATTGAGGCTTTGTTTTTAATGTCATCGAAGGTATTGATGAGGCTGGCAACAGTTTCTGCATGATTGGTAACTATAATACTTTCCTGATTATTCTTTCTGGCATTTACCGACCAATTGTAAGAGCCATGAAGTGCAATTCGTTTATCGATAACGCAAAACTTCTGATTCATGTTGCCATAGCCATTACTTTTTACCCGTGTAACCGAAACACCCATTGCAATCAATTCATCAAAGGGGAGTTTCTGGTTTTCCTGATTATCAGCAATAATAATTTTTACAACTACCTGCTGTGCGGCTTTATTCTTTATTATATCAAAAAGAGTGTCATCGGTAAACCAAGCGGTAACAATTAGCAATTCGAAATCTGCACCTTGTAGCTCTTTTACAAATCGTGCAAATATTTCTTTATTATCTTGGATTACTTCCTGTTCCAAAGGTTTTTGAAATGTTATCATGGCTGGGATGCTTATGGAAAGCAAAAATAGCGCTTCACAACATTCATTTATTACGGGAAACCGTAAGAGAAAGGAGTTACTTCTAATTCAAGATTTGAATATTTCAACCTCTACAAAGTCACTGAACTAATGTTCCCTCAAAGATAAATTTAATTTGACGTTTTTTTACCGTTTTCCTCATTTTTGAAAGCTAGTAAAATTATGTTCGATAATATTTATTTGTACAATTCCTAATTCCGGAAAACCGTAAAAATTTCAGACTTTCTTCCATTATTTTTGTACGTAAATTTTTAAGAATGCCTCAAAAGTATAAGGACTTAGTATTTGATACCTACACAAGATTAAGAGATGATGGAGCGTTAAAGGAGTTTCTACCAAAAGAAACCACCGCGAGACTAAAAAAGGCTGCTTTAAAGGTATATGATTCAAGGTATTCTTCTGAGGATGCAGATATACTTTCTTCATTTTTTGACGTAGATAAGATGGATTGTGATTTCCGACAGATTATATCTTCTGCTGATCCAGATGATTTTAAAGCCTTATGGAAACATATAAGAGGGATAACGGAAAATACTAATGAAGAAAATAGCGACTTTTTAGCCTGGCTGATCGATTTTAAGCCAAGGCCGAGTATACGATATTATAAAAATCTTCGAGCGGCTGAACAACAGAAAAATGAACAAGGTCCGGAGCGAATCAATGTTAACACTAATGATACCCGAAAAAAATCCGAAGGCTCAAGTGAAAAATCGAATCAAGAAAAAGAAGAAGACAAAAAAACACCTACAGAATTACCTCCAAAAGATCAATCTCCGCGTCCAGAAGCCATTTCAAAAAAACCAAGCTATTTTTTATTGGTAGGTCTAATCGTTCTGCTCATTCTTAATGCTACTGGTTTCATGATTTGGAATCATCAACAAGCTATCATCAGGATGCCCCATCCAAACGAAAAATGCATGTATTGGAAAGGTGATCATTTTGAACCTGTAAGTTGTGATGTAGAAGGCCTTGCATCTCCTGTTATTGCACTCAATTTAAAAACATTAAAACGACAACGAAAAATATTGTTACCAGATACCCTAACCAGCCGTTCTCTCGGAAAAGTCTGGTATAGTAACATTGGGAAAAAACATGAGTTTTTCACTTATAGTGGCATACATCCTATTGATACTGTTAGGCAGTTGAGACCAGTTACAGGTTATATTCTTAACAAATATGTTTCTTACCATCGATTTTTATTATACGTATTGTTTTGCGCTATAGTTTTGCTGTCTGTTTCCATTCCATTTCTGCTTCAGGTAAAGAAAATAAGAAATAATTAAGTTTACTCTCAATGGTACTTCACTAATTTACCGCCAAATTGAAGACCCAGGGACTAGCGAATCCGCTGCTTCCTTAAGATAACCAAGTTTCGATTATGCTATTTACTTAAAGCAAATTGTTTAGTATGAACTATAGTAGTTGTTCTGATAGCTAATCATGCACTATTTTTTCAATTCGCCGATTTTCTTATATTTAACAAAAAAAGGAATGCCACGCTATAGCACACACGCTGAGGAAGATATCAGAAGACAACTGCTTTTAAAGGATCGTAATTCACATCAGATGCTTTATGAAAACTACGCTAACGAGGTTTATGGCCAGTTTTCGTCCTTTTGTAGAGAAAGCGATAAGGCCAGTGAACTAACGGTTAAGGTATTTGAGATGGCGAGAATGGACGTAGAAAATGATATTCCCCTAAATGGCAGGCTGCTTATCTGGTTGATGAATATCTCCAGAAAGGTTTCAAGAGAATATTTATTAGATTATTCCGTAAAAAAAAGTAGTAGTGAAAGGTGTATTAAACAACTTGTGCTTTCTGAAGGATTTAGTACCGGAGAAGCTGCAGGTATCCTTGGTATTACCGTGCAAGATGCGATCATCAGGTTAAGAAAGGAACTAAGGGGATAAAATGGAAAAGATGGATTTGGAAGATTTTTTAGCTAGTGGCTTGCTTGAACTTTATGTGATGGGTGCATTGGATCAGCAGGAGGCATTGCTTGTTCAACAAATGCAAAACTCTTATCCTGAAGTGAGCCTCGAATTAGCCGCTTTAGAAACTTTTATGGAAAAGGATGCCATGCGAAATGCAATAAGCCCTCCAAAGGCCCTTGACGAAAAAATGGATTCGCTTTTTTCTAATCTTGAAGTTGAACAATACATGCAATTGACTGATCTCCCATTAATTAATTGCTTTTCTGATGCCAATGCCTGGCTTGAAATGATCGTGCCATTAATACCGAAAGGTGACTTTGGTGGTCGCTTTGAAAAACTACTGCGGAACGATGATAAAGTAATGCAGGCCTTGGTGATTACGCCCGAAGGTGTGGAAGAAGAGATTCATGAAAATATGCTGGAGAGCTTTTTGATATTGAAAGGAACCTGCGTTTGCACTATCGGTGATGAAACCATTACAATGGGTCCTGGTACTTTTATGCAAATTCCACTCAATCAACCCCATACCATTGCCGTTGTTTCTAAATCGGTTACTGCAATATTGCAGCATGTGGAATGTGATGTTTAATTACCGATCATATTTTCCCGGATCAATTGATTTTCATATAACCATATAAACAAAAAAAGCTGCCTTTAGGGCAGCTGCATCTTCGTTATTCCAATATTTTACTTTGCTAAAGTCATTGCAGTTTGATCTGCATTCATAATCGCTTCCGAAGTATAAGAAACTGATCTTGAGCTCACAAATTCTGTTAGTTTTAGGTTTTTTACGTTAGCAGCTACCATCGTACTTTCTGCTGCTGTACCATTCAGTTTTAATACGGCATCATCTTTAACAATGGTATATAAACTTGCTGCTGTGGTTTTGATTTTGGCTGTAGCGCTTTGATTTAAAAACAACTGAAGGTTTTTAACATCGAAATTGTTATTGGTTACAATTATCGATTGACCGTATGCTTCTATTCTTTGTAAATCTTTGATGGTGATGTTCAACGTTACCAGACCAGTTTCCATGGAGTTAATGTATAGGGTTTGACCGTTGCTTCTTACCGATGTTTTTTCGGCATCATAATTTCCGGCACCCACTATACTTTCGTTGTCTCCCTGTGTAAGCACAATTTTAACATTGCCACTTACCCAAATCCGGTTGATGTTTTTCAATGAAGATGTGGTTGCGGTTACCGGCACTGGTTCTGCTGCGAAGGTTGTCATCACTGATGAAGTGAATAATACTGCTGTTAATGCTGCTGCGAATAATGTTTTTGCTATCGTTTTCATGACTGTATGTTTTAGGTTTTTTTTATTGTTTTTATACTGATGAGACGCCAGCAGGGTGGAAACGTTGCACGGGAAATGGGTGTATTATACCAGCATGAGCTACTTCTAGACTAACGCCTGTAATTCCTCGACGAACGGGAGTACGTAGGGATAGCGTTTTATTCGTTGATCGTTTTTCGTTGATCGTCTTTGGTTATGGGTCTTTCGTTGATCGTTTTGTCTTTCATTAGTTAACGTTGGAGCCATTATCGAAAGCAAGAGCAGGATAAGATCATGAATACTTTAAATGTTCTGAAAGCACTTAGATGGTGGTTTGCTGAAACATTCCTTTTTGGAATTTATGAACCTTTGTTTATCTGCTTTGTTATTATGGAAACTAAAAAAGAAAAACATGACAGATCCTAGAGAAAAAGACGAGCAGGCCCAAGACCAAAATAAGGGAAATGTACATCCGGAAAACAAAACCAATGAAGAAACCAACTGGAATGAAAACCAGCGTGTAGATGAAGAGGGCAACGAACTTGATCCTGATGATATTAAATAAATACCTATGAAAAAGATATTAATGGTGCTCACTTCGCATAGTGACATGGAAAACACATCCGGTAAAACGGGTGTTTGGCTGGGTGAATTTACCGATCCTTACTATGAATTTATAGATGCCGGTTATGCGGTGACGTTAAGTAGTCCTAAAGGCGGCAGGCCACCTGTTGACCCGATGAGTGAATTAACCGAACACATTACCGCTTCTAACCGCAGGTTTCAGGATGATGCCGTTGCTACTGCAGCATTTTCGCATACTACAGTCTTGAACCAGATTAATGCGATTGATTATGATGCGGTATTTTATCCCGGAGGGCATGGTCCTATTTGGGATCTGGCAGTTGATAATAATAGCGGAATCTTGATTTTAGACTTCCTTGATGCAGGCAAACCTGTTGCTGCCGTGTGCCATGGGCCTGCAGCATTACTTAGTGCAGGCAGACTAAGGCCTGGCTTTTTAACCGGTAAAACCGTCTCTGCCTTTAGCAATACAGAAGAAACCCTGGTTGGCCGTAGCGGAAATGTACCTTACCTGCTTCAAACCAAGCTTGAGGAACTTGGTGCCAAGGTTAATACTGCTCTTGTTCCTTTCCTTTCTCACGTTGAGCAAGATGGCCTGTTGATTACCGGGCAAAATCCGCTTTCTGCCGGCCCTGTAGCCAAAGCTTTAATTGCATTTTTGGAGGGGCAGCAAGAACAGGTTCCAGCTCTTTAAGGTATCATCGCTATAAATTAAGCGAGCAATTTTTTAAAGCGCTCTATTTAGAATTATTTCATTTGTCGGTAGCCAACTTACCTGTTTTCGGGTTCTTCTTTGCTGCCGACAATGTGTTTTATTATTGCTGCCCAGTGGAACGAAAATTAGTTTCATAAATATTCAAAAGTTCCGGGAAGGAACGATGCGACTTGCATCCTTGCTAATATGCAATAAAATGCAACTATCCTGCCCTAGAACCCGGCTAGAACCCTAATGGGATCCGAAGGAAAATGGCCTCATTTCTTAATTAAAAATCCGGCAAATTCAGGGATAAAATTTTATAGTGATTTTGCCATTTCTTACGTTGATATGATTTCTAGTGAACAACATTTCTCTAAGTATTGTAGCATAACTTCCTGTATGTTTTTATTAAACAGGGAGTAGCTCATGCCTATTTATATCAGCAATTAATGTGATTGCCCAGGCATTACCTTCCGGCACATTCGTTCTTAGGGCAACAAGGAGTCTTGTTTTTTATCTTTGCATCACGAAGGTCGAACTGTAGTGGGCGTAACATGATGTTGTTTTATGCATTCCTTTGGTCGGCATTGGACAATCCTTCTATTTTAGTCTTACTATTTGATTTATTCTTATGTACACGTGTATAATCATTGATGATGAGCAGCATGCCGTTGACGCACTTGAAAAATATGTAGCCAAGCTACCTAACTTTCAACTTCTTGCCTGCTTTACCGATCCGATCGAAGCCTTCCACTCGATTACTACACTTGGCCACATTGATCTTATTTTACTGGATATCGATATGCCTGAAATTAATGGAATTGAACTATCTATTGCCCTTCGTGGTAAAACGAGCAGGTTGGTTTTTACCACTGGCCACAGCCGTTATGGTTATGAAGCCTTTAAAGCAGATGCCGATGACTTTTTACTCAAGCCCTATACATTTGGAGAATTTCTTTTGTCGGTTAGCAAGCTCTTTCCCGCCATGAATGAAAATGAGGCTCAAAAAGTACCTGCAGGTTCTTTCTTTGTAAAAAGTAAAGGAGAACATTCTACCATTTTAAATATTCGTTTTGAGGATATCATTGCTGTGGAAAGCCAAATGAATTATGTGATGATTCACACCATCAACAGGAAGGTTTTAGCCTACATGACCCTTTCAGAGATGGCGCAAATCCTTTTCCCGCAACCTGGTTTCCAACGTTTTCAACGAAGTTTTATCATTGCCGAACGTTATATCGATTCGATTACGGGTAACTGTATCCGAATGTCTACCGGGCTCCAAATGACAGTAGGGGATTATTATCGCAAGGATTTTACGCGTTTTGTTTCGGAAAAGTTAATTAAGACCGGAAGGCGTTAACCTTCCGGCCAGCCTTTACTACACTATCCTGTCATGGTAGTGGTTACTATTGATGTGGTAGGTTCTGTCGTTGTTGCTTGTACCTTCTTTAATTTTCTGAATACGAAGACAGTACGGACGGTGATTTTGGCTGCTTTTGTTGTTTTCATTGCTTTTTTTCGGCAACTTAGCCGCCGAGAAAAGTGCCTGGAAAAAGCGTACACAGGCGGCATTTCATCCTCCATACACCGGTATCAAACCATGATAAAGATTAATTCGAAATGGCTTTTGGAATATAAAATTCATTTCCTCGTATGGGCGATCTTTATCGCCTATGAAACGGTTGTGATTGGGCTCGTTTTTGGCATTTTCGGGAACCCGATTACTTATCTTTTACATTATATTGTAATCGTGATTTTTTTCTATGCCTGGTCTGACTTTGGATTTCCCTGGGCTTTTGAGAGGAAACGGGTGGTTTGGTGGTGGAGACTTACACTTGCCTTTTTGCTGGCGCAATCGCTATACATTGTTTTCCACTACCTGGCCGATTTGGTGCTGATTGGCACAGGTATAATCAGCAACAAGGGTCCTTACCCACTTTCCTATCAATTTATTCTTAAAAATCTGTACCGGGGCACCTATTTTCTAGGGTTTTCTACCGGTTACTGTCTGTTAAAAATGCGTGATCTGGAGCGGAGGGAACGGGAGCGCCTGACGCAGCTGCATTTTGAGCACCTTTTGAAGCAGCAGGAAATTGAAAAAGAGCTTTCCAGCACCCAAAATGCCTTTTTAAAAGCACAGATTAACCCGCACTTTCTTTTTAATACGCTGGATTTTGTTTATCACAGTATCCCATCTCATCCTGAAGCGGCGGCCGAGGCGGTGATTTACCTTTCGAGAATGATGCGTTTTGCAATTGATTCCAACGAACAGGGTGAATTTGTGAGAATTGATGAGGAGATCAGGCATGTGCAGACTTTGATGCATTTGTATCACTTAAGGAATAAAAACTTTCAGCTTCCGGAAATTAATTATGCCCTTGAGATTGGCAAACTAAACTTGATTCCCCTGGTGATTTTAACGCTTGTGGAGAACATGATTAAGCATGGCCGTTTTAATGTGCCAGGTACATCTGCCTACCTTAAACTTGAAATTATTGATGGCTTATTTGTGGTGGAGACTAAAAATATCATCGATCGCCAAACGATACAGACGCCCTCTGGTGCGGGTTTAAAGAACATTGAAAAGCGATTAAAATTTGCTTACGGTGAGGCTGTAGGTTTCAAATATGTTGCTGATGATGCACAACATTTTATTCTCCGGATTACGATCCCTGAAGTGCTTCTGCGAAAGGCTATCCCCTGACCGATCAAGGCTCAAAGACAGTTGAAACAACCTGCATTTCAAATTGCGATGGTGCTTCATTTTTAAATGGCCTGTTTATTCTTTACTTTTAATTCTAAATTTTCTTATGTATACCTGTATTATTATTGATGATGAAGAACATGCCATTGAAGGCCTGAAGCGCTACCTCAAGGCGGTACCGATGCTTGAACTGGTTGCCACGTTCTCTGACTCTTTATTGGCCCTTACTGCTCTCCGGCAGCTGGATCGGGTTGACCTTATTCTGATGGATGTGGATATGCCAGGAATTTCTGGTATTGAACTTTCAAGGGAAATTGCAGGAAAAGCAAACAAACTTGTTTTTACTACCGGCCATACTAAATATGGATATGATGCTTTTAAGGTTGGTGCTGACGATTACCTTTTAAAGCCTTATACTTTGGGTGAGTTTATTATTTGTATTGAAAAATTATTTGGCTCGATTAAGAACAAGGAGGTGGATTTTAACGAGCCGGCCTTTCTGGTTAAGTCTAAAGAGGAGGATAATAAAATTGTAAGCGTCAGGTTTGATGCCATTATTGCCGTGGAAAGTAAGCTTAATTACGTAATGCTGTATACTGCCGAGAAAAAAGTGACCACTTATATGTCATTAACTGAAATGTTTGCCATACTCAGCCGCGTAAAAGGGTTTTTGCAGTTTCATCGCAGTTTTATCATTGCCTACGACTATATTCAGCACATCGACGGCAATACCATCAGGATGACGAACGGACTGGAGATTACGGTTAGGGATCATTACAAAAAAGCGTTTTCCGAATTTATATCACATTACCTCATTAAGCCGGCGCGTAGCGCAAAGGGACCGATTAGTTAATTTGCAGGGGAAGCTTGTATTGTATTCAATTTAAAAATATCGCTAAATAGAAATGGCTAATCGTAAGAATAAGCATTAGCCATGCGTCGGCTTTATGTAGCTATCTTCGCTTATTAAACTCTCTATCAAACTAGCATCCGCAGGGTTACTGCAATCTTGGCCACTGTGGTTTAGCTCGTATTCATTTCGACCGCATTGCATTGCGATTATCATAGCTTGTTTATTTTCCCTTTATCATTTGCCTTATCCTATAATCCGGATCTGCCAGTTAATCAATGTAACTGGAATGATCAGAGCAGATTTGTCAAATGGATTTTCTATATGGCTTATCCTAAATGCTCATTTTGATCAACCAAACATAAAAGTTCAAGGAAATCAATTTCTACTTTTTTATAAATTTAAGGCCACAACTTTCAAAGCAGGGTGGATTCAGGGTGAGTGTATTGGCTGTTACTTTATATCTATATGGAGCTGCCCCATTATAGTTTTTAGAAGTGACAGCTATGGTAACACTATCCACAATCTTAAATGTGGTTAGGTCTGGAAAGACATCTCCTTCGATTTCGCCTGTTCTGGATATGATGAGGTATTTGTTTTCCTTTACTTTTATGTATTTACCTTTTCCATTGCCAATGTCGGCCAATGTTTCGGTTAATTTCCATCTTCCATAAATTTCACCCGGGCCATCGTTTTCCTGGTTCTTTTTACATGAATTGAAACAAATAAATATGGCCATCATGGCAATGGTTAATCTGATTTTACTCATTGTCGTTTTTTTAGGGGATACGGTGGGCATATGTAAAACGCTACAAACAGTTGAAAATTTGTTGTTAGCTAAGGCCCTCCGCTTACCTGCAGTGTCATCCTTCCTGTTTTATTTTTTGCTTGCCAGGTTAAATTAAATATAAATTTTCTGATAGCCAAAATGAATGACCCATTTGTAAACTGATTGATGAATTGGGTTTTGCTCACAAGCGCATAATAACTCACGACTTCATCACTCAACAGCATTTCTTAAAAAAAATATAAAAATATAAAAAAATAAAACAATTCTAAAAACCATCTGTTATTGGGTTAGTTTATCCCAATATTATGATTACTCAAGTCGAAATCCTAGGCATAGCTGCTGTAGTTTTTTCAAACATGGTAGCCTATTTTACGCTTAAGCGTTTAAAAGACAATGAAAAGCGCAGAGACCGCGACAGGCACAACCAGCAGAATTCTTTAACTTAATTCACTATTGGTTTGTTCAAACTGTCATTTCTGATTGTTAATGGAAGTGCCCTTAAGCTATGGTTTTGTATTCATGAATAGCAGAGATCGTTTTTGTTAATCAAAAAAAATTATTCTGTATGTTTGTAAATCAAAATTTTATTAGTTTATGAAAGTTGCTTTAATTACCGGTGTAACTGGACAAGATGGTGCATACCTGGCGGAATTCTTACTTAAAAAAGGATATTTTGTACATGGGCTGAAAAGGCGTGCATCCTCTTTCAATACTGACCGCATTGATCATTTGTATCAGGATCAGCATGAGAGTAATGTTCGTTTTAAGTTACATTATGGTGATTTGACCGATTCGACTAACTTGATCAGAATCGTTCAGGAAGTACAGCCGGATGAAATCTATAATCTTGCCGCTATGAGCCATGTTCATGTGAGTTTTGAGATGCCAGAATATACTGCTAACGCAGATGGAATTGGTACTTTACGGTTACTGGAAGCGGTAAGAATCTTGGGCTTAACTTCCAAAACAAAAATATATCAGGCTTCTACTTCGGAGTTGTATGGTTTAGTGCAGGCCGTTCCGCAGAGCGAAACTACGCCTTTCTATCCCCGCTCTCCGTATGCTGCAGCAAAAATGTATGCCTATTGGATTACGGTAAACTACCGGGAGGCTTATGGGATGTTTGCCTGCAATGGCATATTATTTAATCATGAAAGTCCTTTACGCGGCGAAACTTTTGTAACCCGCAAAATTACCAGGGCATCCTGCAAAATTGCCTTAGGGCTCCAAAACTGTTTGTATTTAGGTAACCTTTCGGCTCAAAGAGACTGGGGGCATGCCAAAGATTATATTGAGGCGATGTGGTTAATCCTGCAACAAGAACGTGCAGAAGACTTTGTGATTGCCACAGGTGTTACCACTACCGTTCGTGATTTCGTTAGGATGAGTTTTGCCGAACTGGGTATTGAAATCGAATTTTCAGGAAAAGACGAACATGAGAAGGGCGTTATTATTGATATCGATGAACAAGTAACAACAGCGCTTGGTTTAAACAGTGAGTTTTTGAAGCCAGGACAAACGGTGGTTCGGGTAGATCCTAAATATTTCAGGCCAACAGAAGTAGATTTGCTGTTGGGTGATCCTACCAAATCCAAAACCCAACTTGGCTGGGAACCCAAATATGACCTTCCTTTGCTGGTTAAAGATATGATCACTGCTGATTTGAATTTAATGAAAAAAGATGAATACCTTAAACAAGGGGGTTATAAAACTTTGAATTATTTCGAGTAATTGTAAAGTTGGTACAATTATGGTTCAACTTGCAAGCGGAAAGGTGAATTTTTTGGTTAACTCACAAATAGCGTGTAATTTTAACACTAAGGTTGATCACCAGCTGTTTCAGGTGATTTTGAATTGTTTTTTGCCATTGGATGATGTTTAAGTGTATACCTTAAGGTTATCCCCATCATTATAGTATTTATATATTTTTAGTAATCGGACAGATGTTTAGCTTCTTCAATAAAAAAAATAAGGTCACTGATATTTCCTGGCTAGGTGTAGACATGCATTCGCATATTCTTCCGGGAATTGATGATGGTTCACCGGATGTTGCCACCAGTTTGAGGTTTGTAAAAGCCCTAGAAAATTTGGGTTATAGCCATTTGATTGCCACACCACATATCTTTAAAGAATTATATCCCAATAACAAAACTACCATTACCCAGGCCAAGCATTCGTTGCTGGCAGAGATTGAAAAAGCTAATCTTTCTATTGGTTTAGATGCTGCAGCGGAGTATATGGTTGACCAGGATTTTAATCTGGAAGCAGATATGTGTTCCATCCAACGGAAACATCTGCTGATTGAAATGTCCTATCTGAACGAAACTCCGAATATTAGTGAACGAATTTTTGATGTGGAGATAAAAGGTTTTGTTCCTGTCCTGGCTCACCCTGAGCGCTATACTTTTTATTTTAAAGATAAGAGCCGGTTGCGGAGGTTTAAAGAAAAAGGTTGTTTACTGCAGCTTAATTTATTGTCTATTGTTGGTTACTATGGCAAAGAAGTGAAGCAGCTGGCTGAATACTTGTTGAAAGAAGATATGTACGACCTTGCCGGTACTGATTTACACCATGATAAGCACCTCAATACCTTAACTGATGCTGTTCAAAGTGGCAAATTGTATGATTTAATTGGTCAATATCCTTTTAAAAACAAAGAATTGTTTGGTCAGGGTGTAGCTGAAGCAATCTAGTCTGCAACGCCTTCCTTTTTGGTTTCCGTTTGAAAACATGTGTTAATGTTTATGCGCTTTCCCAAGCAATCAAATAATTTTGTATTTTTGGGGCAACATAGCATATAAATAAAATGATTTTGTTTATGATCATGGTTTGATAAGGGCCCTGTTTTATACAATTTCATAACCTACCTACACATGAAGTTTAAAAATTTACTTAAGGCAATTTTAATTTTTTGCGCCTTTACCCTTAGTCAATCTCTATATGCGCAAACTAATTATGCCGATGTAAAGGTAGATGAACTGAGTGATGCGAAGATCAGGGAGCTGATGCAGCGGGCAGAATCTATCGGCTATAATGATGTTCAGTTAGAGCAGCTCGCGCTGGCACAAGGGATGCCGCAAACCGAAATTGAAAAACTCCGGGTAAGGGTAGAGAAGCTGAGAAAGCAGGATGGAACTGGTACTACTAATACCAATAGTGCTCAGACTGCAAACAAGCCCTTTGTGGATGTAGAGCGTTCGCGGGTTAATAATGCACAAAGCAAAATAGATTCTTTAAAAAAGGTTAATGAAGCATTGTCTGCACAGGCACTAGCCAATTCGGAAGCCATCAATAACCTTAAAATATTCGGGGAGGATCTTTTCGGATCGAGCACTCAAACTTTTGAACCTAACCTCAGGATGGCCACTCCAAAGAGTTATGTAGTGGGACCGGATGATGAACTATTGATTGATATTACCGGCGATAATGAAGTAAGCTACAAAGCTAAGGTGAGTCCAGACGGAAGTATCAGGGTTCAGTATGTAGGCCTGATTTATGTTGCTGGGATGAATATTGAACAGGCAACCTCCAAAATAAAATCTTCTCTCTCTGGCACTTATCCAGCTATAAAATCAGGCAGAACCTCCGTATCTATTACGCTGGGGAACATTAAAAGTATTTCTATTACAGTGATAGGAGAAGCCACCAAACCCGGCGCTTACACTGTATCCTCTTTATCTTCTTTATTTAACGTGTTGAGCAGTGCCGGCGGACCGAATAAGAACGGAACTTACCGGAATATTCAGGTAATCAGGAATAATCAACTCATTTATACAGTAGATATTTACAATTTTTTATTGAATGGGATCCAAAAGGGTAACATTCGCCTGCAGGATCAGGATGTTATCAATATTCCTGTATATCAAACCCGCATAGCCTTATCTGGCCGGGTGAAACGACCAGCATATTTCGAAATTAAAGATAGCGAGACCCTGGCAGATGCTTTGCGTTTTGCCGGTGGATTTTCGAATGATGCTTACTCTGCCCAAATTAAAGTATTACAAAATACTAACCGGGAACGCAAGATTACGGATGTTCCTGAATCAGAATTTGGCACCTACAAACCTAAAAATGGGGATAAGTATGTTGTAGAGCGAATTCTGGATCGTTTTGCCAATCGTGTTGAAATTGATGGTGCTGTTTTCCGTCCGGGGCAATATGAACTTGATGGCGAACTCACACTTAAAGGCTTGATTAAAAAAGCTGACGGTGTTAAAGAAGATGCTTTTTTAAACCGGGGTTATATTTCGAGGTTAAATGCTGATAACAGTTTAGCTTTGGTTTCTTTTGACTTAGGGAAGATTTTAGCTGGTACGGAGCCCGATATCAAATTGCAGCGTGAAGATAAGGTGAGTATCAAGTCTATTTTCGAATTACGGGAAGAATTTAGGGTTACGATACAAGGTGAGGTTAGACAACCTGGTACATTTGTTTATGCAGATGGAATGAACCTGGAATCGCTGATCCAAATGGCTGGCGGGTTTAGAGAAAGTGCTACTCCCAATCGGATTGAAATTTCCAGAAGAATTAAAAATAGTGATGCCACATCGGTATCTGCGCAAACGGCAGAGGTATTTACCGTTAATGTAGATCCAGAATTGAAGTTACAAGACCAGGGTTTTGTTTTGAAGCCATTTGATATTGTGTCTATCAGAAGTTCGGAGAGTTATCATACGCAAAGACAAATCAGAATAGAGGGTGAGGTTTTATATCCTGGAATTTATACAGTAACTAAAAAGGATGAAAGAATCTCCGATATCATTAAGAGAGCCGGAGGGTTGAGTCCGTTAGCTTATGTGGAAGGTGCATCATTGCGCCGAACCGGTAAAGGAGATTTGCGGATGGACAGTTTAGAAACCAGAAGAGAAGAACGAGAAAAACTTTTGAACCTCCAACGTTTAAAACAATCAGGCGCAAGAGATACGACAAGTCTGGATAAAGATCTGGAGATTTTACGAAGTGACCTGGTTGGGATTGATCTGAAGAAAATTATGAGTAAGCCTTTATCCAGAAACGATTTAATCGTAGAAAACGGAGATGTGATCAGGGTGCCAAAAGAGTTACAGACAGTGCGTGTTACGGGCGAGGTGTTAAAACCCAATAGCATTGTATATACCAAAGGAAAGAGTTTTACCGGTTACATCAGTGGCTCCGGTGGGTTTAGCTACAATGCTTACCGCAAAGGTGCATTTATAGTTTATTCCAACGGATCTGTTGCTGCAAACCGAAAGTTTTTATTCTTCAATAATTTTCCTCAGGTAAAGCCAGGATCAGAAATCTTTGTTCCAAAAAGGGCTGAAAGGGAAAAGCTGAACGCTGCTACGTTTATTGGAATTTCAACAGGAATTGCCTCGCTGGCTGCCATTATAGTTAGTTTATTACGTTAAGCCATGACTGAAACTCATCATAAAGAAATTACGCTTAAAGAGTTAGCTATTAAATCGAATGAGTGGGTATCTTACCTTCGGTCTAAATGGTTAATTATCCTCATTGGGTGCATTATTGGTATTGTACTTGGCTATCTGTATGCCAGTTATAAAAAACCGAAGTATGTAGCGGCCAGTACCTTTGCACTTGAGGATGCGAACGGGGGCGGAAGTCTGGGTCAGATGGCTGGCCTGGCCTCTATGGTTGGCATTGAAATTGGTAGTTCGGGCAATGGCGGTGTGTTTCAGGGTGACAATTTAATTGAATTGTATAAATCGAGAACCATGATTCAGCAGTCGCTTTTAAGTGAAGCGGATTTTGACGGTAAGAAGCAATTGCTGATTGACCGTTACCTGGATTTCAATAATCTGAAAGCGAAATGGCCACAGCACCCGATTTTAAAGAATATTAATTTCAGGGTGAATAAAGATGCCCGTTTGAGCAGGGCTCAGGATAGTATTTTAGGGGAAGTGGTGAAAGAGATTGGAAAAAACAATTTAGTTGTAACCAAGCCTGATAAAAAGCTGAGTATTTTAAAAGTTCAGGTGACTTCTAAAGATGAGTTATTTTCTAAAGCGTTTGACGACGAGATTGTTAAAAATGTGAACGAGTTTTATGTGCAAACGAAGACTAAAAAATCATTGCAAAATGTCGCAATTCTACAGCATCAAACGGATTCTGTAAAAAGGGCACTGAATGGGGCTTTAGCAGGAATGGCATCCTTAACAGATGCTAATCCTAATGCAAATCCTGCCAGGCAGATTTTAAAAGTGCCTTCTCAACGCAGACAGGTAGACGCACAGGCTAACACCGCTATTTTAACTGAATTGGTAAAGAACCTGGAAATGTCTAAGGTATCGCAGCGGAAAGAAATGCCTTTGATCCAAATGATCGATGCTCCGGTTTTGCCTTTAACCAAGTTAGCCACAACCAAAACGCAGGGTATGGTTAGCGGTTTTTTTCTTGCGGGGTTTTTAATGTCGATTTTGTTATTGGTTAGGCGCGGATTTTTATTGATGATTAAATAATGCATGTCGGGATTAAAGAAAAATATTGCCTTTAATACGCTATTATCGATTTCTCAAATATTATTCCCGCTTGTTACCTTTCCGTATGCTTCCAGGATATTGGGCCCCGAGGGTATGGGGGCAGTTAACTTTGCAGACAATTTTATTACCTACTTTTTAATATTCTCTGCCTTAGGCATTCCATTGTATGGTGTTAGGGAAATTGCAAAAGTAAAAAATGACTCTATAGCGCTTGGCCGAGTTTTTTCTGCACTCATTTTTATTCATCTTCTTTCCTCCATTTTATCTATTGTTATCCTGTTAATTATTTGCGTCACTACAGAGAAGTTGTCGGCAAATTTTCAGCTCTACCAAATTGGGATGGCTATTTTACTTGGTAATGTGTTCATTGCGGAGTGGTTTTTTCAAGGCATCGAAAAATTCAAATATATTGCGGTTAGAACGGTTGTAATCCGCCTGTTTACGATCGGGTTGCTTTTCGCTTTGGTGCATTCTGTAGCCGACCGCAATACTTACTATGCCTTAAACCTGGTGGCCACCCTTCTGGCTGCTGTAACCAATATGTATTCGGTGCACAAGCTGGTTAAGATTTCTTTCAAAAACCTGGAATTAAAGCATCACCTTAAACCGCTGTTCATCATTTTTTCCAACAGTATCATTACGACTATTTATCTGGTGTTTGATACGATTATTCTTGGGTTTTTAACTGGTGATGTTTATGTAGGTTATTATGCTGCAGCTATGAGAATTAGTAAAATTTCTTTAGCTGTTATCGGGGTATTGTCTGCTGTGTTGCTACCCAGACTCACCATTGCTTTTAAAGAGAAAAACTGGTTTGAAGCGAAATCACTATTAAACAAGTCTATTAACTTTGTTGTGTTTCTGAGTATCCCTATCGCTCTGGGTACCTATTGCCTATCCGAAGAGATTATTCGTTTATTTGCCGGGCAACAATATTTACCTGCCGTAAGTTCCCTACAAATTCTTTGCTTCATTGTGATCTTTGTGGGTATGGCACAAGTTTTTGCGCATCAGATTTTACTTCCACTCCACCAGGAAAGAAAGATTCTTTATGCCTCACTTTTTGGCGTATTTGTTAGCCTTGGTTTAAATTTTCTATTGATTCCCATTTATAAACAAAATGGTGCAGCTGTAAGTTCATTAGCTACTGAATTTTGTGTTACCCTTTTGTTGTTCTACTTTTCTATGAAACTATTCAAGGTCAGATTTCCAGTGGTAGAAACTTTCCAGACTTTGCTCACCTCCGGCTTATTCTTTCTAATTAAGCTGTTGGTTTTAAAGATTAGTACGATACCACTTGTGGTGGTTTTGCTTACCGTTCCATTCTCTGGTATTGTTTACCTGTTTATGCAGGTATTTGTATGGAAAAATAAAAATGTGGTAGAGATTTTATCAGGTTTCGGTCCTTTAAAATTTCTTCAAAAGATATAATTATGAGTGCTTGTGTTGTTATTCCTATTTACAGTGACCAGATTCGGGCGTTTGAACAGGTTTCGATGGACCAGTGTTTTCGCATTCTGGGTACGCACCACATTTACTTTATTTTGCCTAAACGGCTCGAAGCGTTCATTAGCAATCACCCTTATGTACTTGCCGGGCGTGCGACATATAAAACTTTTGATGATCAGTTTTTTGCCGATATTCCTTCCTATAACAGGTTAATGAAGTTTGACGGGTTGTATAAAAGTTTCCTGGCGTATGATTTTATGCTGATCCATCAGCTGGATGCCTTTGTTTTTAAAGATGAATTGATGGAATGGTGCGAAAAAGGTTATGATAATATCGGCGCACCTCTTTTTGAAGGGCATGATTTAGCACAGCCAGACAGCCCTTTAATTAGTTTGGGCAATGGCGGTTTTTGCCTCAGGAATGTTCGAAAATGCTATGAAATTGTCAGCCAGTTTAAGAAGCTTCAATTTACCAGGCTGTTTGATGATGAAAACCGGCCGTTTTACATTAACTTTTACCGTTATGTAAAACATCAGCTGGTTTATATTTATTCAGGTTATCCTTTCCAGCCCATTATAAATGAAGATCTTTTCTGGGCGGAGGTTATTCCACAAAACTTTCCGGATTTTAAAATGCCTGAAATAAAAGAAGCCATCAAGTTTAGCTTTGAGGTTAATCCCGAAGTGCTTTTTGAGCTTAATCACCATGAATTGCCTTTTGGCTGCCATGCCTGGTGGAAATATAATCTGGGCTTTTGGCAAAAGCATATCAACAAATTTGGCTATGAGATTAAGGTTGACTAAAGTTTTATAAAAATTTGCACATTTGTAACCTATGGGAATAAAACTGCGCCTGTTGCAATCCAATGATGAAGCATACTTTCTTGATTGTATTGATGAATTATACAGCACGATAGAAGAAACGCCCTCTGTATTTACCACCGAAAGAGTACCTGTTAAATATTCGCGGTTTAAATCTTTCCTGGTCAGAAAACTGGCTTGTTATCCTTCTTTATTTCCATTGAGGTTGAGAATGGGTAATCAAAAGGTAGTTAATTTTGTTTCGATGATTAGTGGTGATTTCCGGTTGCTGATTCCATATGCCTTTACGAGCAAACTGAACTTTATTTACATGTATGATGTTTGGCCAAGGTTTCACCGGTGGATTTTCCCCCTACTGGATTTCTTTAATGTTCAGTATGTTTTCTTTTCCTCGAAACAGGTACTGGAAGACTTTAATCGAAAATATAGCCAGGTAAAATGTAAAGCCATTTGGCTTCCGGAGGCATTATCTGTAAAGGATTATGGGTTCAAGAACTTTCAGGATAAAAGTATTGATGTACTCGAATTTGGAAGAATGTATGACGGTTACCATGATTTAATTGTTACGCCACTTGCTGCACATGGAAAAAACCACGTTTACCGGAAACCGGATATGGACCTGTTGTTTCCAGATAAAAAAAGTTTTGCTGGAGCTCTGGCTTCCGCGAAGGTTGTAATTTGTGTTCCATCTCATATCACTCACCCGCAACGGGCAGAATATATTTCGTCTATGACGTTGCGGTACCTTCAGGCAATGGCTTCTAAATGCTTAATTGTTGGTGTTCTGCCTTCTGATATGGAAGAATTATTCGGATATCATCCTATTGTTGAAATTGATCTGGAAAATGCCGGAAGCCAGATACTAGAGGTGCTTGCACATTATGAAGATTACGCCCCGCTTATTGAGCAGAATTATCAGCATGTTATCCGTCATCACCAATGGGAAAACCGCTGGCAAATTATCCAGGAAAAAATACAGGAAGCCTTATGATGGAGCCCTTGGTGAGTATTATCATCCCTTCTTTTAATTATGCACACCTGATTGCAGAAACCCTTGAAAGCATTATTAAGCAGCGTTTCACCAATTGGGAATGTATTGTTGTTGACGATGGTTCTACGGATGATACCGCAACGGTTGTGAGGCAATTTATCGCTGCGCATCCCAAGTATAAAATCATTTTTCATCCGGTGAAGAATGGCGGCACATCAGCGGCTAAAAACACCGGGATTAAACTTTCGCAGGGAAAATATCTACAATTTTTAGATGCTGATGATTTATTAAGTGAGGATAAGTTAAGCATTCAGGTTGCCCTTGCCGAAAAGCTAAATGGTGGTTTGGTTTTCTCCAGGGCGGCGTTTTTCATCGATGATGATCAGGGACGTCGCATTGTTCAGAAATATCCTGAAGGATTTTTAGCTACTGCTACACTGCAAGATTTTACGCTTTTTAAAAGGCTGATCATTAACAATGTATTGACCATTAACAGCCCTTTGGTAGAAAAGCGATTGGTTGTTGCAGCAGGCCTGTTTGATGAAGCTTTGAAAAATAATGAAGACTGGCTGTTGTGGTTCCGGGTTGCGCTGCTTCATCCCCGCTTTATTTTTGATGAAGATGAGCGCGCTCTTGCACTGATCAGATTGCATGGACATAGCGCAATTAACAATAAACAGCAGATGTTTCTAGGTGAGGTTGTTGTTCGAATGAATATGGCTGCGGCGCTTTCTAACCAAAAAGAAAGTCGGGAACAACGCTATTTAAAGCGACTCAATCTTGATCTGCTTGCGCTTCATGAAGTCCGGTCCCTTCAAATTTCAAAAGGTCTCCGTTATATTTTCAGTAGTTTTGCAAGAAACCCTTTGCACGGAGGGGTATTGTTAACAAAAGGTATGTTGCGATTGGGAATCAGGTTTTATAAAAATTTCAGATAAATGGTTATTAAGCCCTACATATTGATCCTCATTATTGCTGCATTACTGTTTTTGGACGTTTATTTATTGGTGCGATATGCTTCCTGGGGCTGTGCCATTGAAGAACTGATTCCATTTGCTGTATTTTTGCTTATTGCTGAAGGACTGTCTGTATTTTCTATTGTTCGATTCGGCCAAATTATCAACCCTTTTACTATTTATAGTATTTTCGTTTATATCGCGGGATTTTCATTTCTCCTGGTATCAGACCGGCAAGTAGATTATGAATTACAATTTGCGTTGATGATGATTTTCAGCATCGTTTTCTTTGTTATTGGTGGTTTGGTTTCTATGAAAACCTATTCTATCAGCCTCAAAAACTACATCCCAACGCTAAGTACCCGGGTTAGTCTGGCTTTTTTGTTGCTGGTGTTTGTTGCAGGGATTGGTGTATTTATCCTGGAGGTAGGCCAGCTCGGCTATTTGCCGGTGCTAAACTTAGGGAATGCTGCGGTATATCAGGATATTAATGAGAATGATGTTACTCCCCTGCATAATTTCATTGTATTGAATTCGGTGTTACCCGCCATGTTTTACATTTTGTACAAAAAGAAAACGCTTCGTTTCTGGCAGTTCTTATTACTCAGTTTTGTGTGTAGCTTTATCATTCTTAACTTCTTTAGCCGGCAAATTATTGTTCTGTTTTTCTTCTCTATGCTAATTGCATACAGTTATTATAAAGCCATACCCTTATTGAAATTATTCTCGATTGGTACAGTTTGTATCGTGTTGTTTATTGTTTTAGGGCAATTACGGGGAAGCTCTTCAGAAGATGGGAAGGATATGACCGTAAATGAATTTCTAAGGGATTATGGAGATATTACCAAGCCTACCAACATTATAGAGACTTATCTCTCTTTATATGGTGCCGTCAACTTCTCTTCCGGAAATGAAATTGTAGCTACTGCACTCCGCGATGATTATATCAGTTATGGCGTGTATTCTGCCAGGCCGGTTATCACTGTTTTGCCTGTTGATAAAAATTCACTCTATCCGCCCTTATACAGTTCGTACACTAAAATCGGGACGTATATTGTTGATCCGTTCCTTGATTTCAGGTGGTTTGGGGTGATTGTGCTTAACTTTTTATATGGTTTTTTATCGATGAACTCCTTTAAAAACTATGTCTCCAGAAAGGGTGAATATTATATTGTGGAATGGTCATTGTTCATCTTCTGTATTTTTATGAGTTCCTTTACCAATTTCTACCACATGTTTTTTGTGGCCTTCTTTTTTATTATTAACAGGATTGCGATTAAGTGATATGAGTAAAGCGCCTATTTTAACCATACTCATGGCTACCTATAACGGGGCAGCCTACCTGGAACGGCAGCTTGAGAGTATCCTGAACCAATCTTACCCCAGCTGGGAACTGATTATCCGGGATGATGAATCCATTGATGATACTTTAGCGATCATTGCCCGTTATGTTGAGCAGGATGCCCGGATTAAACTAATCCGTTATGGCACTTTACATGGATCTGCCTGTCGTAATTTCTCGGCACTTTTCGACTGGGCGTATGAAAACGATAAAGGGTATGTCTTATTTGCAGACCAAGATGACATCTGGTTGCCCCATAAACTGGAAAGATCATTTGCCGGGATATTGAAATATGAAAATGCCTATCCGGCAGATTTTCCCTTGCTCTGTTATTCCAATTTAAGTTTTATTGATGAGCAGGATCAAAAAATTGATGCCCGGTTGCCTTTGCCATCAACATTAAGACTTGAGGTACTGCTCAATGAAAACTACGCCTGGGGCTGTACAATGATTTTAAACAAAACCGCGCTACAGCGAATTAAACATATTCCGGCAGATGCTGTGAACCATGATTATTACGTTGCCTTGGTGGTTTCTGCTTTCGGCAAAAATATACTGATTGATGAAGACCTGATTCTGTACCGTCAGCATCAAAAAAATGTGAGTGGTAACGTTAATAAAATGACTTTTATGAGTCGTTTTAACCGCTATTTTAGCGATACGGAATCAATGTTGAAGCCACTGATTGACAATTATCGCCTGGTTGAGTCGTTCTTTAACCGTTATTATGCTGAAATGACTGGTCAACAAAATACCATGATCAAGGCTTTTCTGGAGCAGTATAAAAAAGGTTTTACGGCATTGTTTTTAACCATGCTGAAGCATAAAATTTTTAAAATAGGATTGGGCAAGAATGTAGTTTACTTTTACACTTTATATTTGCTGCGTAAAAAAGTGATGGCGCATGTTCAAACCGTTAATGCCTCATGAAAATACATTTTGATAATTTGATTTATAGTTTGCAAAGGGCGGGCGGGATTTCCACTTACTGGACGGAACTGATCTCGAGGTTGCTGCGTGATCAACATGAGGTTTCATTTTCCGAATTGCCCCATCAAAATATTTCGCGACAGGGTTTAGACATTCCAGAACAATATTTAACCTTAACGAAAGGCAAGCGCGTATTGCTTAATCGCTTCAAGGTATTGCCCTTAGCTGCAGAAAAGGATCCCTTTATTTTTCATTCCAGCTATAACCGCACCACGAGAAATCCGAATGCCAGGCAAGTGATTACCATTCATGATTTTGTGCACGAAAAATTCTATCGTGGTTTAAGGCGATATCTGCATCTCTACCAAAAGAATAAAGCCATTATTGCTGCAGAAAAAATAATTGTTGTTTCTGAAAACACCAAGAAAGATCTGCTTCACTTCCATCCCTATTTACAGGAAGACCATATTTCGGTCATCTATAACGGGGTATCAGCTGAATTTTATCCATTAGCCAGCGAAGTGGCTACTGCTAATCGGCCTTATCTGCTGTTTATCGGTTCAAGGGCGTATTATAAAAATTTTCATTTTGCTATTGATTTATTGCAAAGGTTAAGGGAATTTGATTTTTATTTGGTGGGGTCTGCATTGTCTCCTCAAGAGATCAGTTTGCTGAATCAAAAACTTTCCGGGCGATGGAAAATGTTTACCAATATAGACAATCCGCAGCTTAACCAGTTATATAATGCCGCTTATGCCTTAATTTATCCTTCTTCTTATGAAGGTTTTGGCATTCCTTTACTGGAAGTGATGAAGACCGGAACCCCTTTTGTGGCGCTAAATAAATCTTCCATTCCAGAGGTGGCCGGAAATGCTGGGATCCTGGTAGATGAGCTGGATTTGGATGCATTTGAAGCTGCCATCCGCAGAATTCAGGGCAACGAAACATCCTTGAGCGCATTGGGACAACAACAAGCGGATAAATTTTCCTGGGAAAAATGTTTTCAAGAGACTTTACAGGTTTATCAGAAATTAAAATCATGAAGATTTCAATCATCACTGTCGTTTACAATAATCATAAGACCATTGCAACGGCAATAAAGTCGGTTTTGGGTCAGCGTTATCCGGATGTTGAATATATCATTATTGATGGACAATCAACAGACGGTACACAGGAGGTGATTAAAAGCTATGGAAATGCAATCAGCAAATTTATATCTGAGCCAGATTCCGGAATTTATGATGCCATGAACAAGGGGATTCAACAATGTACCGGTGATGTGATCGGGATTTTAAACTCAGATGATGTTTACGCGGATGCAGAAGTGCTCCCTGCGGTGATGAATGCTTTTATGGCAGATGAACAGCTGGACCTGCTTTATGGCGATCTTGTTTATGTTAAAAGTAACGATGTGGAACAAGTGGTTCGAAAGTGGACCTCTGCGCCTTACTATCCCAGGTTCTTTGAAGATGGCCATGTGCCACCACATCCATCCTTGTTTATTAAAAGGTCGGTTTATGACCAGGTTGGTTTGTTTAACCTGGAGATGCGGCTGGCTGCAGATTATGAATTTATGCTCAGGCTTTTCAAACTCCACTCTTATCAGAGCAAGTACCTGAACCGGTTATTGGTGAAGATGCGTTTAGGTGGCGCTACCAATGCGAGCATCAAAAATATTGTTCAGGGCAACCTGGAAATTTTACGGGCATGGAAAATAAATAAATTAAAGGCTCCTTTTCTGCTGATGCCGAAGCGGGTAGCCAAAAGATTAATGCAGTTTGCAAAATGAGGATTATTTTAACTGGTGCAAATGGTTTCCTTGGGAAAGTAATTTACCAACATTTTGGTGCCGAAACCGTATTTAGACTTGGTCGAACAACAGGCGAAGTGGTTGCCGACCTGGAAAATGATCTGCCCGTACTTCCCGCGGCCGATCTGGTGATTCATGCTGCTGGCAAAGCACATTCAGTTCCGCGAACTGCAGCTGAAAGGGATTCTTTTAGAAACATCAATGTTGATGGCACCCGGCGTTTACTTGCAGCGCTAAAGGAATCAGCCAGCTTGCCAAAGTATTTTGTATTTATCAGCTCTATTGCTGTTTATGGTCTGGAAAAAGGAACATTGATTGACGAGCAACATCCTTTAGCTGCTACAGATGCCTATGGCAGCAGCAAAGTTGAAGCCGAAGCACTGGTTGCCGACTGGTGCGAGGCACATGGTGTGGTTTGCAGTATTTTGCGCCTGCCGCTTTTGGCCGGGCCAAACCCTCCGGGTAATCTCCGGGCGATGATTAATGGCATTCGGAAAGGCTATTACTTTGATATTAATGTTCCTCATGTTCAAAAAAGTATGGTGCTTATTGATGATGTTGCCATTTTTATTGAACAGGTTTACCGCATTGGCGGAACCTTTAATTTAACGGATGGTTATCATCCCACCTTTAGGGAGATTTCCAATCTGATTGCTCAACAACTGCATCAAAAAAAGCCTTTGGTAGTATCTTACCCTTTGATTAAAGCTGTTGCTTTTCTAGGCGATTTTTTAGGGCCGAAGTTTCCTTTAAACCGCAAGAAGTTGGATAAGATGACCAATACGTTAACATTTACCGATCAAAAAGCAAGAACAACAGTGGGCTGGCAACCCCGGGCCGTGCTTGAAAATTTTATGATATGATTGATTTTACCTTAGTTGTTTTTGCAGCTTTACTGTTTGGCCTCATGATGTTATACCTTCGGGTTGCAGACCGCAACGGAATCATTGACCGGCCGAATGCGCGAAGCTCTCATTCGGTTCATACCATCAGGGGTGGGGGAATTATTTTTTCACTCGCCATGGTTTTGGAATATGCCTATTCCGGCTTCCATTCCGGGTGGTTTATCCTGGGTTTGGTGCTGATTAGTGCGATCAGTTTCTTTGATGACCTCCAGCCCCAGGATTCTAAATTGCGGTTTAGCATCCACCTGATCGCTGTGGCTTTACTGTTTTATCAGCTTCAGCTATTTGATTTCCCCTGGTACCTGATTCTTGTGGCCTTGTTTTTTGTGATCGGAAGTATCAATGCCATCAATTTTATGGACGGCATTAACGGCATTACCGGCGGATATGCCCTGCTCACCCTGGTTACGTTATTTTATATAAATCGTTATGTGGTTGAGTTTGCTGATGAAATGATGCTTTCAGCAGCCATTATTGCTGTACTAATCTTTAATTTTTTCAACTTCAGGAAAAAGGCCAGGTGTTTTGCCGGTGATGTAGGGAGCGTAGGGATTGCCTTTATATTGTTATTTTTTATTTTAAAACTGATTATCGCCACTGATAACCTATGTTATATTTTATTATTACTAGTGTATGGACTTGATGTGGTAACTACAATCACATTCCGCTTGATCAGAAGAGAAAATATCAGTGAAGCTCACCGCACTCACTTTTATCAATATCTTGCCAATGAGCAAAAAATTCCCCATTTAGGGGTGGCTACGGGCTATTGTCTGGTTCAATTGTTGGTGAACATTGGCTTAATTTACGGTTCAATAAACAAATTATCTTATCTTGCGCTGATTTTACTCATAACAGGTACGTTTATTGTGGTGTTGCGGCTGATCATTCAGGGCAAGCACCAGTTGATCCACGGCAACCATGCAGATAATCCTTAAGAAAACCCGGTGTTTAGCAAAGTTAATATAGTACCCCGCTGGCTCATTTTCATCATAGATCTGATGATTTGCCTGATCTCCCTCGGAGCGGCCTATTTTATTAGGTACAATTTTGACATCAACGACTTAGATGTTATATTCTTTAGCCGCAGTGCGCTGATTACCATTGCCATCAATATTGTGGTGTTTCTGGCTGTTAAATCATACAGTGGAATTATCCGTTATACGAGTGCGCAAGACACTTTGCGGATTTTATTTGCCGTAGTGCTGAGCAGCGCCATTTTGTTTATCTTAAATGTTTCGATTCTGGCTTTCACTACTCAAATGCTGATCTCCAACATCATTGTTGTGGTTTATGGCCTGGTTAGTTTTGTATTGCTGATTACCTATAGAATTCTGATTAAATATTTCTTTACTTACGTTAAAAACCTGAATCTGGATAAAATGCGGGTGGTGATCTATGGTGCAGGTGAAGCCGGGGTGGCGACTAAAAGGACTTTTGATCACGATAACCGCATTAATAAAAACATCGTTGCCTTTGTTGATGATGATGTCAGGAAAGTAGGTAAAACCATTGATGGCGTCAAGATTTTAGATGCCAAAGAGTTAAAACGCTTAATTGCCAACCGGGAAATAGACGAACTTATTTTTGCTTCTTTCAGCATTCCCATTGAGGTTAAAAATGAAATTGTTGATGCCTGTTTGGCCCATGATGTGGTGGTGTTGAATATTCCTCCAGCCAATGTGTGGATTGATGGTAAGCTGCAATCCAATCAAATTCAAAACCTGAATATTGAAGACTTATTGAACCGTAAAACGATCGAAATAGATGTAGAAGGGATTCGCAGCCAGATCAAAAATAAGCGGATTTTGATTACCGGCGCTGCAGGCTCTATTGGTAGCGAGATTGTACGACAGTTATTGAAGTTTGAACCGAGTTTAATCATTTTAAATGACCAGTCTGAAACGGCCCTGCATGACCTTTATCTTGAGCTGGAGGAATCCAGTCAGTCTGCTAATTACCATGCTGCTGTGGGTGATGTGCGGGATGTAAAACGGATGGAGCATTTGTTTCAGACCTATAAGCCGCACTTTGTTTACCATGCAGCTGCTTACAAACATGTTCCTTTAATGGAAGATAATCCATGTGAAGCGATTAAAACCAATGTGATGGGGACCAAAATTGTAGCAGATCTTGCTGTGAAATATGGCGTTCGCAAGTTTGTGATGATCTCTACAGATAAAGCGGTTAACCCTACCAATATTATGGGGGCCTCGAAAAGGATTGCTGAAATTTATGTTCAATCTTTAAATAATACTTTAATTAATCAAAAGCATATCTTTAGCAACGGATTAAGTTATATTAACGACCTGAATGTAAAGCCTATAACTAAATTTATTACTACCCGGTTCGGGAATGTACTGGGTTCTAACGGCTCTGTAATTCCCCGGTTTAAGCAACAAATTGAAAAGGGCGGTCCGGTTACAGTGACGCATCCTGAAATTACGCGTTACTTTATGACCATCCCTGAGGCTTGCCGACTGGTTCTTGAAGCGGGAAACATGGGTGTTGGCGGGGAAATTTATATTTTTGACATGGGTAAATCTGTTAAGATTGTGGAGCTGGCTAAAAAGATGATTCGATTAGCTGGTTTAACCCCAAACCAAGACATTAAGATTCAATACAGCGGGTTAAGGCCAGGCGAGAAGCTCTTTGAGGAGCTGTTAAATGATAACGAAAATACCATGCCGACTCACCATCATAAGATTATGATTGGAAAGGTACGGGAATATGTATTTAATGATGTGGAGCAACACATTTATAAACTGATTAACTGTGCCAAATTAAACGATAACCGTCCGGTTGTGGTGATGATGAAAGAACTGGTGCAAGAATACAAGAGCAATAATTCAATTTACGAAGAACTAGACCATACGGATGAAAAAAACTAATACTCCACGCCTAATCTTATTGTTTGCCATTCTATCTTTATTCTCTTTGAATAATGTGGCTTTTGCGCAAACGCCTAATCAAAACATCCCGTATTCTTATCAATTTTACCAGAAGCTCAATTCTTCGGTTTACGATATCAATTCCAGTTTTCACAGTTCCATCCGCGGTTATTATGCTGATGATAGCGTGCTGGTTGGACAGTATCAATCGCTAATGAAGCTTGGTGTAGACAGCTTAAATAAAAGAAGTTGGGTAAGGAGAAAGCTGACCGATGAACACCTGGTGAATTTTAAAGGTGATGATTATAATGTTTACCTTGATTTTCTACCTGACTTCCAAATCGGAAGGGAATTTAAAGAAAGTAAAACGACCTGGCTAAATACAAGGGGTTTTCAAATTGGTGGTGATATTGGCAAGCAATTCTCCTTCTATGCCAGTGCTTATGAAAATCAAGGCGTGTTCGCTAATTACGTAACCGACTTCATCAATACCAATCAGGTTGTACCGAGTGAAATGACGGGAAAACTGGATGGAAAAACAAAAGACTGGTCGTACGCCAGTGCTTTACTTTCTTTTACTGCTAATAAGCACCTTAACATTGCCCTTGGTTATGATAAAAACTTTATCGGTGATGGTTACCGTTCGATGTTGCTTTCTGATGTTGCCGCGAATTACTCTTTTTTAAGGTTAAGGGCTTCTTTAGGAAATGTACAGTATCAAACGATTTTTGCTTATATGCTGGATCCTGGTGCAGAGCGGTTTACTGAAGACCGCAGGCTGGGCGACCGTGGAAAATGGATGGCTGCTCATTATTTAGACTGGAACATCACCAAACGTTTCTCTGCCGGTTTCTTCCAGGCGGTAACCTGGGCAGATGCAGAGAAAGAAGGAAAAAGAGGTTTCGACTTTAATTATGTTCATCCCTTTATATTCCTGCGTTCTGTAGAGAGTGCTAATACCACCTCTCCAGACAAAATGCGTTTGGGGATTAATTTAAAGTATGAAATTCTGGATAAAACTACTCTTTACGGACAGTTTATGTTCGATGAATTTACAGCTAAGGAGATTTTTTCGAGCAATGGCTACTGGGCCAATAAACATGCTATTCAGGTTGGTTTCAGGGGTTCTGATTTATTCAAAGTACCTCGCTTAAATTACCTTGCCGAGTTTAATACGGCTAAACCTTATACTTATGCTCACTTCGATCGCGTATCGAATTATGCTGCTATGAATCAACCTCTGGCCCACCCTTTCGGGGCTAACTTCCGGGAATTTTTGGGCTTGCTGAACTATAGCTATAAGCGTTTTGATTTTCAAGGTCAAATGATTTATGCCAATTATGGTGAAGATCCTGCTGGTTTGAATTATGGCAAGAACATCTTCTTAAGTTATGAAACCCGCGTACAGGATTACGGTGTAAGTACAGGACAGGGTATTAAAACGAATCTTTTCTTTACTGAGGCGAAGGTTTCTTATCTGATCAATCCGAAGTATAACCTTCGTGCTGAAGTTGGTGGCATTATTCGGAAAGAGTCTTCTGCTTTGACCAGTCAAAATACCGGCTTGATTACTTTTGGAATCAGAAGTACGTTCAGGAATTTATATAGGGATTTTTAGGTCGTTGACGGTTTTCGTTTTTCGTTGACCGTTTTTCGTTGTTCGTTTGATGAGTCCAGGACATACATAAATGATTATGTTTGAGCTCTTCATTGCAATGAGAACGAAGAAGGAGTTTAATTTGGAAATTCTTGTTTGGAGACTGGTTTCGCAGATGAGGCATCTGCTTTGCAAAGCGTAAGGAGCGTGTGGTCATATTGATTATTTTAAAAAGGTATTGTTTGTCTTTGCCAGACGGGCTTTTTTCTTTTTCTTGATAAAAAGAAACAAAAATCAAGGCTTGCATCCTTTCTTGAAAAGCAGGATCGAAATGCTGATTGCGGCAATATGAGGCTTAGTCCTTGCTGCAGTCCTACGCTCGCTGCATATTTCCTTGGCTATTCGAAACCTGAAAGTTTGTACAAGCATTTCAATGTGCTTTTCGGCGAAATTCTGCGAGGCCGGATGGCGTGATTGGGTGGGGATGGTGAGGGTTAAGGAGCAAGGAATAAGGAGCAAGGAGTAAAGAACAATGATCAAAGAGCAAAGAATAGTAAAGTTGACGGGGTCGAAATTCGTGCGCATCTGATTATTTTAAAAAGGTATTGTTTGTCTTTGCCAGTCTTTGGTTTAAGAGTTTTTGTTTAGGGATGATTAACAGTAATAAATACTAAGTGAAGATATCCAGGGATTGCATTAACGATTATCATTAGCAATTACCATTGCTTCTACTTTTTTCGTGTTTTTTCTTTTCCAGAGTTTGGAATCGATTTTGAAACAGTCGGTTAATACCACTTTCTCTGCAGGTGCCATTTTTTCAAAAAGTGCTTCGTTGATTATACTAACGTAAACTACTTCACTTTCTTTTTGTAAAGCGAACCAATTGAAGCCTTTGTTCTGATACTTCTCCAGCAGCGTTCCCTCTAACGTTAAATAGGTACGCTGAGACTGACCTTTATAATTTCCAGACTGGAAAACTTTTTGTGCATGTGCCATGCTGCTCGCACATATCAATACGCCAATTAATAAAATTCTTTTCACGATTTTCTTTGTTAAGCCCATGGTCGCACAAGTCACGGTGAAGTGAGGTATGCAAAGCCTGCGGCCATATTTATAAAATAATACCGGGACGAATTATTTACTCCTGCTATTTATCTGCAGAAGTGTAAAATGCAATTGCGTTTATTACTGATTTTTGAGAGATGCAAGTAGATCTCTAAGGGATTTCAATTACGCCTCAAAGATAAATAGCACTCCTGGCTATATTTTACGGCTTTCCGGATTGTGCCGAAAATGGTGATTTGTGTTACCAGATTTATGGGTGAGGTGTGATAATGTGTGTAGATTGATGAGTTTGTGGTTACAGGCATAAAGCCAAGCCCGGCTTAAAGCGTTAAGGTAGGTACTGGGTGCACAAATAGTACTTCTGCTTTGAAGAAGCAGTTTGTAGGCTGAATTAACCACAGATGGACACAGATCAACACGGATAAAAGCCCTTGCTTGTCGTAGGAGGTTAGACAAGATACGCGTAAGATAGATCTTGATTAGCTAGCAGCCCGAGTGTACTAAATGAGGGGTTAAAGAGAAACGCAGGGATTCATGATACTTCTGGATGTAGTTTAATTTGTAAAGTTCCTTGGATAAGCAGCAGGTGTTAAAGCAGCATGCTATGAACCAGTTAAGCCGACGGTGCATTTCATCGCCGCTGGTTTCAACCAACGGCGAAAGTTTTTATTAAACGAATAATCCAATTTGTAAGCTCCCTGGATAAGCAGCAGGTGTTGAAGCAGCCTGCTATGAGTTCCAGTTAAGCCGACGGTCGCATTCATCTGCGCTGGTTTTAACCAACGGCGAGAGGTTCTATTAAACGAATAATCCAATTTGTAAGCTCCCTGGATAAGCAGCAGGTGCTGAAGCAGCCTGCTATGAATACCAGTTGAGGCGTCGTTCCTTTATCGCCGTTGGTTTCAATCAACTGGGAGTGTCTTTATTAAACGAATAATTCAATTTGTGAAGGTCCTTGGATAAACGGCAGGTGCTGAAGCAGCCTGCTATGAATACCAGTTAAGCCGACAGTCGCGTTCATCGGCGCTGGTTTTAGCCAACGGCGAAAGGTTGTTGTAAACGAATTATTCATTTTAGAGATCCTAGATAATTGGCAGGTGCTGAAGCAGCCTGCTATGAATTCCAGTTGAGGCGTCGTTCCTTTATCGCCGTTGGTTTCAATCAACTGGGAGTGTCTCTATTAAACGAATAATTCAATTTGTGAAGGTCCTTGGATAAACGGCAGGTGTTGAAGCAGCCTGCTGTGAATAGCAGTTAAGTCGGCGGCCGCATTTCATCGCCACTGGTTTTAGCCAACGGGAGCGTCTCTATTAAACGAATAATCCAATTTGTAAGCTCCCTGGATAAGCAGGAGGTGTTGAAGCAGCCTGCTATGAATAGCAGTTAAGCCGACAGTCGCGTTCATCGCCGCTGGTTTCAACAAACGCAAAAGTTTCTATTAAACGATAAGCGAGTGCGGGGTAAAGAAATCTTGATGGGTTATGAAAGGTTCTGGATCAATCTGCAAAGGCATTTTATTAACCTAGGGTTTACGCGATGGCGGAGAGGCGCCTTATTATAGTAGCTTTCCAAAGGAGTTCATAATAGGATTATATGATCTTTTATTTGCCTTTCAGCGTTCTTTTAAACAGCAAAATTGGATCATAAATTAATCTCATCAAGCGATACTTTCTGCCTAGCTTCATGTCGATAATCTTTTGGTCATCCGTTTCATTGATGGCAAATCTGCGGAGCGTGTACTTTCTTTCGAGTGGGGTGTAGATGGCTAAGCCAAACTGATATCCTGCCTTTGCTAACATTTGCTGGTGCTTAGCCGGAATTTCGCCGTATGGATAAGCAAATGAATATATTTTATGGTTGAGTAAGTCTTCGAGGGTTTTTTTTGAGTTGGCGATATCAAGGTATGCGTCTGCTTCACTCAATTTATTTAACTTGATGTGTTTCTCGCCATGACTGCCGATTTCCATACCAAGGTTTAAGAGCTGCCGGAGCTGATCTAAATTCATCAATTTTACGCTCGCCATTGCATATTCTTCAATGTCCCAAATGTTCTCGCCATCGATGTGGTTGGAAGGCATGTAAAAGACGGCTTTCATCTTCCTTCTCTGCAGTTCCGGGATTGCAAATTCAAAAAGCTCTGCGGCGCAATCGTCAAAAGTGATGATGATTTTGTTTTGCAGGTCCTTTTGGCTGAGTCTTAGCGTATCAATTTCTTCGAAGGTGGTGGTTTGTAATCCCTTATTTTCGATGCGGTTTAAAAATTCGACAAACTTGTCATGACCAATAGACCATGTCTGCAAACTCGGATGAGGTTGTTCGGCTACATGATGCAGCATTGCAATGGGAATGTTCAATTTGTTCCGGTTAATCTAAAGCGTAATTTATTATCCTCCAAATAAACATATTAAATTAATTATTTCCGCAAAATTTCTAAATTAAAGTACAACCAGACACAAAATCGTTATAATATGCCCTAATCTTTTACCATAAACGGGTATCAGATTAGTTCTTGTAGTTTTTATGGTTTGATTTATACTCATCACTTTCCTGATTTGATACCCTTTCACTTAGCGGTTACGGGTATAATCCCTGGCTGATCATGAAAAAAGTTTCCACGCTGAAGAAAGTTTACATACCTTTGCCAGCATTTTAGCGTTCATACCTCAAAACTATATCATTAAACTATGAGAATTGTCTACCTCTCTTTATTGCTGTTGTTTGTCAACACTTTGGCTTATACACAGACTTTGCCAGTGGGTTTACTGGAAAATGTAGAAGATGCTTACAGAAGGCAACAACTTTTGGGTAAGGATAGTTCCAACAGTTCTTATATGATCAGGCCTATGTTCATGAATGAAGGTAACAACCTGGCCTTAGATCCTGATACCAGTTATTCTTTACACCATTTCAGAAAGTTACTTTATAGTAATCCGAAATTACATACGCAGATCTATGCGCTTCCTGTAGCCTGGCAGCAACAATTCAATTCACACCACCCTTATGGGATGAATGATGGTTCGATGGTACAGGCTAAAGGCTATCAGACTCAGGTTTCTGCGGGGATCTATGCTAAAATTGGTCCTTTAAGTATTCAGTTACGGCCAGAATATGTTTTTGCGCAAAATAGTAAGTTTCAGCGCCTCGCCGATGCGCCAAATGGTGTATACTGGAACACACCAGTAACTACCTATTATAACAGAATTGATCTTCCTGATCGCTTTAACAATGGAAGTTATAGTAAACTAAGTCTCGGACAAAGTAGTATCCGTTTAAATGTAGGACCTGTTTCTGCAGGTTTTTCGAACGAAAATTTATGGTGGGGACCAGGTAATAAAAACTCCTTGTTAATGAGCAATAATGCCTCTGGATTTAGACACATAACACTCAATACGACACGTCCTATTAAAACTTATATCGGGTCGTTTGAAGCGCAGATTGTTGGGGGTCGGTTAGAACAATCAGGTGTAAATCTTCTTGGGCAAGGCGGTTTACCACAGGCTATCGTTTATGAATCTGTAACCAGACCTTATGATTGGAGATATTTCTCAGGGATTGTTCTGACTTATCAACCGAAATGGGTTCCTGGGTTATTTCTGGGATTTGATCGTTCTTTTATTGTGAACCGCTCCAATATGGGAAATAGTTTTGCTGATTATTTCCCAATATTCGATGCGGTTGAGAAGAAAAATTTTGGTGAAAATGGCTCTGGTCAAAATCTAGATGAACTTGCTGCTAGAGACCAATATATTTCTTTTTTTGCAAGATATGTACTTCCTGAAAGTAAAGCCGAGGTTTATTTCCAATATGGGCGCAATGACCACGCTCAAGACCTCAGAGATGCATTGGTCGAGCCAGAACACACGAGGGCTTATATTGTTGGATTCAGAAAGGTCGTTCCACTAAGTAAAGTAGACGAAGGAATCCAGATTGGCTTAGAGTTGACACAAATGGAAAAATCTACCACTCAAAATATGAGAGCTACATTAGGTTGGTATTCTCATCCTTTAGTTCCTGATGGCTACACCAATCAAGGCCAAGTGCTTGGTGCAGGCATTGGACCTGGAAGTAATATGCAGTCTTTAGATGTAGCCTGGGTGAGAGGTTTAAAGCGAATAGGTATCCAATTTGCAAGACAGGTTAATAATAACGATCTCTTTTACACTTTTGCTGCTGCCTCAGCAGATAAAAACCAATACATCAACAGGCACTGGATTGATTTATCCTTAGGAGGGAATTTGAGCTGGAATTATAAGCATTTTGTAATGAATGCGCAATTGACGTACATCCAATCATTAAATTATCAATATCAATGGAAAGATAGTGTGCCACCTGGAGATTACTGGAACTGGAACAAACAAGATGTTGGGAATTTCCATGCGAAGGTGGGTTTAGCCTATCTATTTAATTAAGTTTTCTTCGTAAATAAAATTTAGCGTTCTTAACACGCTTTTTGATATTACATTTAAATGATTAAGTTTGCAGTCGGTTAAGACTAAGCGGTCTATTTTATATATTTAATCGGTTTAATCGCCAAAATTATATTTAGATTACTTAATTGACTAACCCATTAAATACCTATGAACAAATACAAATTAAACAGAGTCAGGTACATTTATTATTTATTGCTTGTTACTCTTTGCTTTTCAACATCCTGTGTAAGCAACAAAAAAATAGCCTATTTTCAAGATATTCAGACAGTAAATCAGGCACAGCTGGAAAATGCGACTAAGTTTACCGAACCTATTATTCAGCCTGATGATATTTTAAGTATAAATATTTTTACGTTGAATCCACAAAGTGGTGCTGTTGTCAATCAAGCTGCAAATACACCGGCCTTAGGTGGAAACACTAATAATAGTTTAACTACTCAAAGCACAGGCTTTCTGGTTGACAAAAATGGGGATGTTGAATTATCCCTAGTAGGAAAAGTTAAGGTAGCCGGATTAACAACCTATGAGGCAAGAGAATTGATTCGTGAAAAAGTAAGCACATTTTACAAAGAACCAAATGTCCAGTTGCGTTTTGCAAATTTCAAAGTAAGTGTTTTAGGAGAGGTAAATGCCCCATCTGCCTATACTTTGCCAAATGAAAAAGTGACTATCCTCGATGCACTTAGCTTAGCAGGTGATTTAACCATATATGGCCGACGTGAGAATGTATTGGTTGTTCGAGATAATAACGGTAAAAAGGAATTTGCACGCTTGAATTTAAACTCCTCAGATATTTTCAACAATCCTTTTTATTATTTAAGACAAAATGATGTAGTTTATGTTGAACCTAACAAACGAAAAGTAGCAGCTACAAACTCTGCCCAGGTTCAAACCATTAGCGTTATTGCATCTGTAATGTCAGTTATATTAGTAGCTATTACTAGTTTCAGATAGCTAATAATAATAGTTAAAATTTTCTCCAATAAAAAATGGTACAACCACAAGAAGATACAATCAATCTCAAAGAATTATTTAATAATTTGCTTAATAAATGGCGACTGTTTTTGTCGAGTATAATACTCTGTCTATTTATTGCATTTATGTATTCTTGTTATACTCCCCCAGTATATATGGTAAATGCTAAATTGTTAGTTAATGATGATGAAAAGGGAGGAGGTTTGGGTAAGCAGGCAGGTGCATTAATGGATTTGGGCGGTATAATGGGCAGTAAAAACTCTGTAGATAACGAGGTGGAGATCTTAAAAACCCGCTTTCTTATGGAGAAGGTTGTTCGTGAAATGCAATTGAATATTGTTTATTCAAAAAAAATAAATTTTTTAAAGCGTGAACTTTATTCCTCTCCATTTAAGTTCGATATTATTAAGGGTATTGATACTTTGATGACGAAGGACTTCGAAGTTAAGAAAATTAGTGGGAATCGTTTAAAAATAAAAGGTGAAAAAATTGAGAAAGAAGTAAGCTTTGGTGAGCAATTTAATATTGAAGGGATAGGACTGATACAGCTAAAGCCTAGTCAGGTTAGCATGACTGTAGGTGAAGATTTTTATGTTACGATAAATTCAGTCGATGATCGTGTTGCAGCATTAATGAACCAATTAAATATTGCTCCATCGAATAAAATGGTCTCAATTATTGATTTAGGTTTTAAATATAATTTACCTAAAAAAGGAGAGGATATTTTAAACACCTTAATTAAAAAGTATAGTCAGGCAAATTTGAACGATAAAAATGCCATTGCCGACAGTACTTATCATTTTATAAAAGAGCGGTTGAATAAAATTGCTTCTGAATTGGGTGATGTAGAAAATGAAGTAGAAGTTTTCAAAAAACGAAATCAGTTAGCCGATATGACTGAGCAGGGAAAATTACTAGTTCAAACATCAAGTGAATTTACAACTGAATTGGCTAAAGCCGAAACGCAAGTTACTATATTAAATGACTTGGAGAAATACCTTAAAGAGAATGGTAATAATAAGAGGGTGTTTCCATCTTCTTTAATTCCAGCAGATATGGTTTTTGGGAATTTAATGAGTCAATATAATTCTTTATTAGTGGAGAGGGAAAAGCAGTTATTGAGTGTGACTGAAGAAAGCCCTTTTATTCAAAATATAGATAAGCAAATAGCTGGTTTAAAAAATGATATATTAACAAATATTCAAAGTGCAAAGAATACAGCTATAGCTACTAGAAATAAATTAAAAAGTCAGGTTAATGCAGCGGATAGCCAGATTTCAGATGTGCCACAAATTGAGAAAAATTATTTAAAATTGGCGCGTAATCAACAGATCAAGCAAGAACTTTATATCTTTCTGATGCAGAAGGCTGAAGAAACGGCAATTAGTAAAACTTCTAATAATTCTATAGCAAAAATTATCGATCCTCCAAAATCACAGAATTCTCCTATCAGCCCGAAGAAACAAATAATCTATTTAGCTGGTATTTTCGCTGGGCTTGCAATACCAATTCTTATCATTCTTGCTCAGAGTCTTTTAAATACAACTATAAATACAAAAGAAGATATAGTTGCTTTGACACAGGTGCCAGTTATTGGTGAAATCAATCATAATGATAGTAGTGATAATTTGATTGTTGCAAATCAATCAAGGTCTGCTATTTCTGAACAATTTAGAGCGCTAAGGACAAACCTATCTTTTTACTTAAAAAATAGCAACCAAAAGGCAATATTAGTAACTTCAAGTATGAGCGGTGAAGGAAAGTCCTTTTCTGCCATTAATCTTGCAAATACTTTAGCACTCACTGGTAAAAAGGTATTATTAATGGAGTTAGACTTGAGAAAACCAGGCTTATCTGCAAAACTTAATATTTCAAATACGATTGGTTTTAGCAATTACACTATAGATAATAATGTTACTATTAAAGATATCGTTAAGCCCTTGACAATAAATAAAAATATGTTTATTATATCGTCTGGCCCATTGCCTCCTAATCCTGCTGAAACTTTGATGTCCGAGCGGATGCCGGAATTAATCAGTCAATTAAAATTTGAATTTGATTATATTATTATGGATGCCCCACCGATTGGAATTATAGCGGATGCTCAATTACTTTCTGCTTATTGCGATGTAACTCTTTATATTGTAAGGCAAAAGGTTACACAAAAACAGCAATTAAATATTGTTGAAGAACTATATTCTAGTTCAAAAATGACTAATCTTGGAATAGTAGTTAATGATATTGTTGGTAAAGATTATGGATATGGCTACAGGTATGGTAATTACGGTCAGGTAGAAGAACAAACTACTGTATTTCAAAATATTTTAAATAAATTAAAAATTCGTTAAAACTAATTATATGAAGGTTGCATTAATTACAGGTATAACAGGACAGGATGGAGCCTATTTAGCACAACTGTTATTAGAAAAAGGCTATATGGTTCATGGTATTAAGAGAAGAAGTTCTCTCTTTAATACTGATCGCATTGACCATTTATATCAAGATCCACATGATCAAGATGTTAAGTTTAAATTACATTATGGAGATCTATCTGATTCGACCAATTTAATCAGGATTGTGCAAGAAGTTCAACCGGATGAAATCTACAATTTGGGGGCTATGAGTCATGTGAAAGTATCTTTCGATTCACCTGAATACGTGGCTAACGTAGATGGGATCGGTACATTAAGGATTCTGGAAGCGGTAAGGATTTTAGGTTTAGAAAAAAAGACCAGGATTTACCAGGCATCCACTTCCGAGTTGTATGGTGGCATGCCTGAAAATAAAAATGATAAAGGTTTCTATGATGAAAATTCACCATTTTATCCCCGCTCACCATATGGCGTAGCCAAGATTTATGGTTTTTGGATCACTAAAAACTATAGAGAAGCTTATAACATGTTTGCCTGTAACGGGATTTTGTTTAACCATGAAAGTCCGTTGAGGGGAGAAACTTTTGTAACCCGTAAAATTACGCGTGCAGTAGCCAAAATTGCACAAGGTTTACAAGATAAGTTGTTTTTAGGGAACTTAGAAGCGGAACGCGATTGGGGACATGCAAAAGACTATGTTGAGGCGATGTGGCGAATTTTGCAACAAGATGTGCCTGAAGATTATGTCATCGCAACAGGCGTAACGACTAAGGTTCGCGAATTTGTACGAATCGCATTTGCGGAAGTAGGGATTACTATTGATTTCAAAGGTGAAGGCGTAGAAGAAAAAGGCTTTGTAAGTGCTTGCGCTCATCATGAATATCAGGTTGCCATAGGTACAGAAGTTGTTGGCGTAGACCCTTCTTATTTCCGCCCCACAGAAGTTGATTTATTAATCGGTGATCCGACGAAATCTAAAACAAAATTAGGCTGGGAACCCAAATATGATTTGGCTGCCTTGGTTAAAGAAATGGTGGCCGCAGATGTAGATCATTTTAAAAAAGAAACGTTATTGAAGTCTCATGGTTATACCATTAAAAATCAATACGAATAATGTCAGAACTATATCTGCACAATAAGTCTTCAAAAATATATATTGCCGGACATAAAGGCATGGTTGGATCTGCAATCAAAGGAAAGCTGGAAAGCGAAGGCTTCCACAACATCTTAGTTGCAGATTCTAAAACGTTAGATTTAAGAAATCAGCAAGCTGTTTCAGAATGGTTTGAAAAGAATCGACCGGAATATGTGTTTTTAGCCGCGGCAAAGGTTGGTGGGATTGTCGCCAATAACACTTACCGAGGAGAATTTCTTTATGATAACCTAATGATCCAAAGCAATATTATTGAAGCTTCCAGAAAAGCAGATGTAAAAAAGCTGATGTTTTTAGGTTCCTCTTGTATTTACCCGAAAATGGCTCCACAGCCATTAAAGGAAGAATATTTACTAACAGGAGAATTGGAGCAGACGAATGAACCTTATGCCATTGCGAAAATTGCGGGTATCAAAATGTGTGATGCCTATCGGGATCAATATGGATGTAATTATATCTCGGTCATGCCTACTAATCTTTACGGCTTAAATGATAATTACCATCCGGAAAATTCACATGTATTACCTGCACTCATCAGGAGGTTTCATGAGGCTAAAGCGCAGAATTTACCTTCCGTAACGATTTGGGGATCCGGTACACCTAAGCGTGAGTTTTTGTTTGCAGACGATTTAGCTGAAGCCTGTGTGTTTTTAATGCAGAATTACAATGAATCGGGGTTGGTTAATGTCGGTTGTGGCTCGGATCTAAGTATTGCTGAATTGGCACGTCTGGTTAGAGATGTAGTGGCCTACGAAGGAGAGATTGAATTTGATTTATCTAAGCCTGATGGTACGCCACGTAAATTAATGAATGTGGATAAGCTTACTGCACTGGGATGGAAATTCACAACAAGCCTGGAACAAGGGTTGCGAATTGCTTATGCCGATTTCAAGACTAAAACATTGGACTAAATGAATTATACTTTAAGGGTTGCCGAATTAAGAAAGGAAACTGAAGACACGGTAACCTTATGCTTTAAGCAACCTGGGCTGAAGAAAATTAAATATCTGGCTGGACAATATCTTACATTAATTTTTAGAATTAATGGGAGGCGTTATATCCGGCCTTATTCTTTCTCATCCTGTCCTGGTGTAGATTCCTATCTGGAGGTTACCGTGAAGCGTGTAGCAAACGGATTAGTGTCTAATCATATCAATGATATGATCAACGTTGGAGATTCCATAGAAGTAATGCCTCCAATGGGTGACTTTATTTTTGAAGCTAATGATGCGATAACCGATGTTTATTTCTGGGGCGTAGGAAGTGGCATTACTCCACTAATATCTCTCATTAAACATATTCTTAGCTCAACTTCGAGTATAATGGTCCATTTGAATTATGGGAATAAAAACCATGAAACGACTATCTTCAAAGATCAGATTGAAGCCTTAAAAACTCAGTACTCTGAACGGTTAATCATTAGGCATTTTCATACTAAACTCGTGCTTAATGAGAGTAACCCCTATCTGATTCAAGGGCGAATTGATCAGGATAGAGCCTTACCCATTTTAGATGCTAATTTAGATCCAAATTGCTGTGCACATTATATCTGCGGACCGTCAGGTTTGAAAGAATCCGTTAAAACTGCCATCCAAACTAAGTTTGGTTGCTTGATTAATGTTTATTCTGAAGACTTTGAATTGGTTAAAGACCCAAAAGATTTTATTGATATCCATACTCAAGAGATTTCACTTACTTTCGAGGGCAAGCTGCATACGCTAGAAGTAGCTAAAGGCAAAACCATTTTAGAAGCTGCTTTAGATGCAGATATAGAGTTGCCTTATTCCTGTCAGACCGGTAACTGTAGTACCTGTAAAGGTAAAGTATTAAACGGGAATCTTAAAATGATTGGGCTTACCAAGGAAAGAAGTGATTTAGAAGCTCATGAATATTTATTGTGTTGCTCACATCCATTGACAGAAAACGTACAAATAGAAATCCAAAATTAAACATATGAAGGTTGTAATTCTTGCTGGTGGTTTAGGTACCAGACTTATGGAAGAAACGGAAGCCCGTCCGAAACCAATGGTTGAAATCGGTGGTAAGCCTATTTTATGGCACATCATGAAAATTTATGAGGCCTATGGCTACAATGATTTTGTATTGTGTTTGGGTTACAAAGCACAAAGTATTAAAGAATATTTTCTTAATTATTATCTGTATAATTCTGATGTATCCATAGATATTGAAAAGAATAAGGTTGATGTACATTTTTCCAACTCTGAATCTTTTAAAGTTACCTTAGTTGATACAGGGTTAACGACCAATACCGCAGGCAGAATAAAAAAAATTCAAAAATATGTAGATGGCGAAACCTTCATGCTTACCTATGGCGATGGTGTTGCGGATATTAACATCAATGATTTAGTAGCATTCCATAATAATCATGACAAATTAGCTACACTTACTAGTATCCAAACGCCAGGGCGTTTTGGCAATATTGAAATGGATGAAAATGGTGCCGTCAAACACTTCGTGGAAAAACCTCAAGGTGATGGCATGTGGATTAACGGCGGATTTTTCGTTTTGGATTCTGGTATTTTCAAATATTTGGAAGGTGATGTAGAGGATGTACAATGGGAGAACAAACCATTAAAGGAAATAGCTAACGACGGGCAATTGGCCGCATTTAAACATTCTGGTTTTTGGAAGCCGATGGATGCCTTGAGAGATCGCATTGAATTGGAACAACTTTGGTCAACAGGCCAAGCTAAATGGAAAATCTGGTAGTATGAGTTTTCAGAATATATATCAAGGAAAGAAAGTGCTTGTTACCGGACATACCGGTTTCAAAGGTTCGTGGTTATCCATCTGGTTAAAAGAACTTGGTGCCGATGTGTATGGTTATGCACTGGCACCTTACACACCTATGGACAATTTTGTTACTACAGATCTTGCAAATAAAATGCATCATCGAGAAGGAGATGTTCGAGATGGTGACAAGCTGAAAAGGTATTTCCAAGAAGTACAGCCGGACTTTGCCTTCCATCTGGCGGCTCAACCATTAGTTTTATTATCCTATCAGGATCCCGTTGGAACTTTTGATACTAATTTAATGGGTACTGTTAATTTTTTTGAAGCGGTGAGGGCCACTCCATCTGTAAAAGCTGCGGTGAATGTAACGACCGATAAATGTTACGATAATAAGGAGTGGGTATGGGGATATAGAGAAAACGACCCTATGGGGGGGAAAGATCCATACAGTGCATCGAAGGGATGTTCTGAACTCATTACAAATTCCTATTTAGAGTCCTTTTTTAAAAATGATAGAACCTGTAACATTGCTTCAGGACGAGCTGGTAATGTGATTGGTGGAGGAGATTGGGCAGCCGATCGTATAGTTCCAGACTATTTTAGAGCTGTTAAAGAAAATCAAAAATTAGAAATTAGAAATCCTTATGCTACCCGCCCCTGGCAACATGTTTTAGAACCGCTAAGTGGTTACCTGATCCTGGGCGCAGAGTTGTTCTCAAAAGGAAAAAGCTTTAGTGGTGGATGGAATTTTGGCCCTGAAGATACCTCCAACTATTCTGTAAAGGATTTAATCGACGAAACGTTACTAATTGAATCTAAAGGCGGCTATATTATACCGGAAGGAACTCCAAAGTTGCATGAGGCGGTTTTACTCAAATTAGACATCTCAAAGGCTGCGAATTACTTAAAGTGGAAGCCTGTATTAAATTTTAAAGAAACAGTTAAATTTACTGTTGATGGATATCTAATTGATATTGCTGAAGGGGAAGACATTTTCGAATCCCGGTTGCAGCAAATTAAACAATATACTAAGAAGGCGCAAGAAAAGGCGATAAACTGGTCTTTATAATGGTAATTATTTCTACAGAATTTGAAAATTTATTTATAATGGACTATGGTTCTTATAAAGACAATAGAGGAGAGTTTGTTAAAACAATCCATAAACAAACTTTTGATCAGTTTGGTCTGGAGTCAGTATTCACTGAAAGTTTTTATTCTGTATCTTCTAAAAATGTTATCAGAGGTATGCATTATCAAAATCCTCCAGAAGATCATGCAAAACTTGTTTATGTGCTAACTGGTGCAATAATTGACGTGATTCTTGATATCAGAAAGAATTCTAAGACCTATGGGAAGTATATGTCTGTTGAGCTATCTGAAAATAACAGAAAAGGAATTTACATAGGTAAAGGATTTGCCCATGGATTTCTTGCTCTAGAAGATAATACAACTGTTGAGTATCATACTACAACTTCGCAACACAAAGAGTCTGAAGCGGGAATCAGATATGATTCTTTTGGTTTTGATTGGAATGTTGTTAATCCGGTTATGTCAGATAGAGATTTAGCATTTCAAAAATTTTCAGAAACAACTAGTCTTTTTTAATATGAATATATTTGTAGTAGGAGCATCGGGTTTAGTTGGTTCACATTGTATGCGGGTATTTCATAATAACGATTGGCTGACGCTAGGTACGCACTTGAATTATTCCACATCGGGTACGGTACACTTCGATCCTTTAGTTGACGATTTGCAAGATTTCTTTTCTGCTCAGAATTTTTTTCCTGACGCCATTGTTCACTGTGCAGCCCTTACAAATGTTGATTTCTGTGAACATAACGTTGATGATAGTTATAACGCGACAGTTCTCTCTACAGCTAAAATTGTTGAATTTTGCAAAGCGGCAGATATACCTTTGGCTTATATATCTACTGACTATGTTTTTGATGGAAAACAGGGCCCATATTCAGAGCGCGCATCTGTAAACCCAGTGAACGTTTATGGCAGTCATAAATTGGAAGCAGAAGAACTTGTATCCTTATTAGAAAAAAAACTAATTCTACGTATCACTAATGTATATGGTGAAGAACTTAGATCTAAAAATTTCATTGCCAGATTAATGGACGACCTGGTTCAGCAACCTGAAAAAGTATTAAATTTACCATATGATCAATTTGCAACACCTATTTATGCTGGCGATATTGCAGAAATGATATTTTTACTGCTAAGAGATCAAAAAAATGGTTTGTACCATTTAGGTTCATCCGACTACTACAGCAGGTATCATTTAGCAGTTAAAGTTAGTTCCTATTTTGAAAAAAATAAGTCTGTAAAACTTAATCCTGTACAGACAATTAATGCGAATCAAGCGGCAGTTAGGCCATTAAATGGAGGTTTGCTCAACCATAAATTTATCAACGAGTACCCAAAGTTCCAACTTACTAACGTAGACTCCTATATTTTAAAAAGTTTAAAAAATGAATTATAAAAATTTTAGCGGTGACTTGCAAGAACAACTTGCTGTTATTGCAGCAAAAAATGCAAAGAGAGAAATTATTCCTGGAACAGACTATATAGCTGTTACAGGAAAGGTGATGAATGAGGACGACTTACTGTTAGGAGTTGATTCTATGCTTGACGGATGGTTAACTGCAGGAAGGTTCGCTACAGAGTTTGAGTCGGAATTTGCAAAGTATTTTGGTGCTTCTAAAGCATTATTAGTTAATTCAGGCTCATCTGCTAATTTAGTAGCCTTTTATACGCTTACCTCTCCTAAGTTGGGTGACCGTGCGATAAAGGCTGGAGATGAAGTCATAACAGTTGCGGCAGGATTTCCTACTACTGTTAATCCAATTGTGCAAGCTGGTGCAATCCCTGTATTTATAGATGTAGATGTTGCTACCCATAATGTGAAGGCAGATATGATTGAGGCTGCTGTCTCGCCAAAAACCAAAGCGATCATGATTGCCCATTCCTTGGGGAATCCTTTTGAATTGGATGAAGTGATGCGAGTAGCTAGGAAATACAATTTATGGGTAATTGAAGATGATTGCGATTCGTTAGGCGCGACTTATAAGGGCAAAAAAACTGGAACCTTTGGTGACTTATCAACGTTCTCGTTTTATCCAGCACACCATATTACCATGGGTGAAGGGGGTGCTGTAGTTGTAAATAATCCCGAATTGGCTAAGATAGCGGAGAGTTTTAGAGATTGGGGAAGGGATTGCTATTGCCTTCCAGGTAAAGATGATACCTGTGGCTGTCGTTTTGGACAACAATTAGGTTCTTTGCCATATGGCTATGACCATAAGTATACGTATTCTCATGTCGGCTTCAACCTGAAAGTGACTGACATGCAAGCAGCCTTAGGCGTTTCACAACTTAAGAAATTGGATGGCTTCATTCAAAAGAGAAGAGAAAATTTTGCTCTTCTTTATTCTCGAATGAAAGAATTTGAAGATGTTTTCATTTTACCTGAGCCGACAGCAGATTCTGAACCTTCCTGGTTTGGATTTTTACTCACGCTTAGAGAGGGTGATGCGAACGACAGACACATGTTGGTTCAACATTTAGAGGAACATAAAATTGGAACAAGATTATTATTTGCAGGAAATTTGCTTAGACAACCTGCTTATGCAAATGTGGAACATCGCGTTGTAGGGGATCTAACAAATACTGATATCATCATGAATCAATCGTTTTGGCTTGGTGTTTGGCCTGGATTAAATGAAACTCACTATGATTATATCACTGATGTGATAAGGAATTATATCAATTCTTGATTTTGAAAAAAAATAATGTTATGCTTGAAGAAGTAACCTTTGCCATTCCTACTTATAATAGGAATGAATATCTTAAAAGATTATTACATTCAATTCCTGCGTCGCTTAATGCAAATTTTGCGATTAGTGATAATGGTAATTATGTGAGAGAGGAAACTATTCAAGTTCATCGAGATAAAACTGCCATTGTTTCATCTGAAGAAGTAATTGGAATGTATGATAATTGGAATAAAGTAATTGGTCTAGTAAAAACAGACTGGTTCTTTATTCCATCCGATGATGATTTGTACTATCCTGAAGAGTTACATATAATCGGTGAGGCTTTAAGCAAATACCCTAATGCAGATGTTATTATATTTGGTCATAATGTGATTGATGAAAATGATAATATTCTATCAAAATGGATACCTGATAATGAAAAGCAATATCCTAAACCTAACGGATTTTATCAATTTCAATATGGTGTAAATGCCCGGTTTCCATCCATTTTGTTTCGTACAGAACATGTTAGGAAAATGGGCGGAATTGATACCAGTTACTCCTTCACTGCTGGGGATAGCTTGCTTATTCAAAAATGTCTAATTAATGGAAATACAGTATTTATAGATAGAATTATTGGAGCTTATCGTACTTGGCCAAACAATTTTACAAATCAATTAATAGCATCAAAAGAATGGCTTGAGAAAATTGATAGGTGGCAAGACGAAATTGCTTTAGAATTAAGTAAACATAATATAAATAATGACGATTTCAAATCAGTGAAGGACGAGGTGTATGCACAAAATTTATTGAATGGAGTGCATGTTATGAAAAGGAATAAGCAGAATTTATTTTCAGTTGTGAAATTTGTCCTTTCAAATAGATTTCCATGGCATGCTACTATCCGAACAAAGCTTCATTTATTAAAGTCAATAACTTTAACATGAAAAAGAACCTATTAAAATCGATAGCAGGCTCCACTTCATTTAAGCTTTTATCCGCGTTGGTGTCATTTTTATCTGTACCCCTGTTATTAAAGACTCTGGGAACAGACAGTTATGCGGTTTGGGTTACTACTACGGCATTAGTAGCTTGGTTAAACTTATTTGATTTTGGCTCTGGATATAGTTTAAAAAATAAAGTTACTGAAAGTATTGCACTTAATAATTTTACTGAGTTGAATAGTCTAATAGCGGGAACTATCCAGTTCTATCTATTAATGTCTTTTGGAATTTTACTTGTTTTCATTGGTTCCCTTTTTTTTGTTTCTGTTTTTAAGGGCCATCTAATTCTGGCATTAGTTTTATATTTACCCATTATTTTTTCATTTCCATTAACACTAGGCCATTTTATTATACAAGGGAGGAAAAGATTTAACACATTTAATTTTTTATTATTATTCCAATCAATTGTTTGGTTAATCGTAGTGTTGTTTTTTAGATATGGATTATTTGCAGTTAGCTTATATACTTTGGCGGCATTTTATAGTGGCTTATTTTTCATAACAAATTTACTGATCATGATATATTCTTTAAAAGGATTAAGGTTTAATGTAAAGGAAATATTTAATTTTAAGCATATTGTAGCATCCAAAGAATCATTAAAAGTAGGCTATCGTTTTTTTCTGCTTCAAGTCTCTTCATTATTTCTTTTTTCGCTTGGCAATATATTGACTTATGATCATCTTACTTTGGCAAACGTTGCACAATTTGATACAGTTAACAAAATATACTTAATGGGTATGACTGTATTCAACGTGGTAATTTCAGTCTACTGGGCAGAAATATCGCATGCAAAAGCGACTAAGGATAAGAAAGGACTAGGTAAATTATTTAATCAACTATTATTTATAGCATCTATTTTTTGTGTGGGCACATTTATTTTCACTTTTATCATTCCGTTTATAGTAGAGATTTGGACAAAAAAAATGATAAGAGTGGAGTTGGCGCAATTATATCCATTTGTAATACTAGTTTGCATTCAAGCTTTTGCATATGCGGGTGCAACAATATTAAATGCCTTCGAAAACTTAAAAGGACAAATAATTTTGGCGGTGGTGGCAGCATTATTAATTATTCCTCTAGCTAAGCTTTTATTTAGTTTAAATGTTGGTATTGGCACGGTTCCTTTGGCTAGTGCTATCCTTCTGCTTCCATCATCTATTTTTGTTATTTATAAAGCGAGAGCAATAATTAATAGCGTATCATGATAGGTTTACTTGTACAAAAAATTAAGAAATATCAAATAAAAAAAAGACTTAAAGAAGCGAATCCTTTTATAAGTAAAGGAAATTCTTTTTTATTAGATACATTTAGATTTGCCGTGACTAGTCCAAAACAAGGAAAAAAATATTTAACAGTTGGAAATGATACTATGCTGGGTTGCCAAATTACATTCGAGTCGACAAAAGGCGAGGTGATTATTGGTGATCGATGTTTTATTGGAGGAACACACATGATATCACGTAATAAGATAGAAATTGAAGATGATGTTACAATAGCATGGGGAGGATACATATATGACCATGATTCTCATTCAATAGACTACAGAGAGAGGGAACATGATATTGAGATGCAACTCGCTGATTATAGAGAGGGACGGAATTTTATTCATAGCAAAAAGTGGGATGTAGTAAATTCGAAGCCAATTAAAATTTGTTCTCATGCTTGGATTGGAATGAATTGTATCATATTAAAAGGAGTTACGATTGGTGAAGGTGCTATCGTTGGAGCAGGTAGTGTGGTAACAAAAGATGTTGAACCATGGACGATAGTAGGTGGAAATCCAGCAAAGAAATTGAAAGACATACCACTAGAATTACGTAAGAAATGAAAATATTAGTAATAGGGGCAGCTGGGTTTATCGGCGCTCAAACATTTGCATATTTTTCTAAAGACCATGAGGTTTGGGGGGCGGATATCATAGATGTTAGAAATGGTAAAAACTATTTTAAGTTAGAGATTGAACATACTAATTTTGAGCGAATTTTTGAAGACCAAAAGTTTGATGTTTGTGTAAATGCGAGTGGAAATGGGAGTGTTCCGATATCATTAAATAAACCAGTTTTTGATTTTGAGCTCAATGTTGCCAATACAATTAAAATTTTAGATGCAATACGGATTTATAATCCTGAATGCAAGTTTATAAACATGTCGTCAGCTGCGGTGTATGGTAACCCCTCTATTCTGCCCATCACTGAGGGGGTTGAGTTGAAGCCACTTTCGCCATATGGTTGGCATAAATTATATGCTGAGCAGGTTTGCAAGGAGTATTATTATTTATATAATCTTCAAACTATAAACCTGAGATTATTTTCTGTTTACGGCGAACATTTGAAGAAGCAGTTATTTTGGGATATTTACCAAAAAACGTTGAGGTCAAAACAGATTGAACTGTTTGGTTCTGGAAAGGAAACTAGGGACTTTATTTATATTCAAGATCTATTATTCGCTATTCAGTGTATTATAGAAAAGGGTCTTTTCAATGGAGAATCGCTAAACGTTGCTTCGGGAGTTGAAACAACAATAAGGGAAGCAGCAGAGATTTTCTGTAAGGCAATAGACGAGGAAATTCAAATTTCATTTAACAATATTGTTAAACCAGGAGATCCTTTAAATTGGCGAGCAGATATTAATAGTATTAAGAAATTTGGATTTGAACCAAAGGTAGAAGTTAGAGAAGGACTACAAAATACAGCGAGATGGTTACTAGGAAACAAATAACACTAATTTATTCTTATGATGATAATTGGATTGGTGGTACTTACTACATTCTAAACATCATCAAGGCATTGAATACGTTAAATGACAATTTGAAGCCTTCGCTGCTCATCCTTCATAGTAAGAAATCGGCAACTAATCCTATTAGTGAAATCAGCTATCCGTATATCTCGTTTAAGGTTGTCGATTTAAGATTATCTTTTTCTAAGCGGTTAGTTAATAAATTCTTTTACTATTTAAATGGAAAAATGTTTTTCAAAATCGCCCTTCCGGACGACATCGGGAATAATGTTTATCCCCTTGCTTATAACGTTTCGAATAAAAATATAAATAAAGGAAGATACTGGATTGCGGATTTGCAAGAATATTTTTTGCCTGAATTTTTTTCGGCTTCTGAAATTAGATCTAGAAAGGCAGTGCACAGGAACTTTGTCAAGAATCAATCACCTATAGTATTTAGCAGTAACACAGCACTTCAAGATTTCGATTCATCTTATCCAAATAATAGAAATGACAAATTTGTTTTAAACTTCGCTAGTTTTATCGATGAAAGCTATAGAGATATTGAAATTAATGGACTACTTGGTAAGTTCAACATAACTAAGCCTTATTTTATTGTGTCAAACCAGTTTTGGCTACACAAAAATCATAAAGTTGTGTTAAATGCTTTGAGAGCTTTTAGGGGCAAGGGTTACGATTTCCAAGTAGTATTTACTGGCAAAGAATCTGATTATAGAAACCCTGAATATTTCGAATCATTGAAAAACTTCATTGAAGAGAACGAGCTTAGCCAGTATATTTTATCTTTAGGTTTTATCGAAAGAAACGAACAGTTGCAATTGATGGCCAATTCTATCGCTATTATTCAACCCTCTTTATTTGAAGGTTGGAGCACTGTTGTGGAAGACGCAAAAGCAGTAAATAAGTACATTTTGGTTTCCGATATCCCACTACATAGAGAGCAAATAAACTTTAATTGCGAGTTCTTTGATCCGAAAGACGATAAAGATCTGGCTCAAAAAATGATTAAGGTTTTGGATTTAAATCCCCAAATAACCCCATATGATTATGTTGAAAAACAAAAGCAGGTGGCTAAGGATTTTCTTAGAATATTTGAATAATTGACTTAGCTTAAGAAAAATATATTTTAGTTCAATAACTTATAGAAAACAATGAAAAATACCGAAATAGCTTTATCACGTACAAAGATTGCGGAAAATTTTCCAGAGCTATCAGAGATTGGTATCGAACTCATTTTATCCTCAATGGTGGAGGAACATCCAGAGTTAAGTACAGCACAATTTTTTACTTGGTTGGATGATTTAAATAAAAGTGTAACCTTCGACATTGAGTTCGTTCCATTAACAGAATTGAAAAATTGGAATGTTGATGGGCTTGGGAACGTTAGGCACGAAAGCGGGAAATTTTTTAGTATCCAAGGAATTCGAGTGAAGTCTGCGAATCAAAATGTGATTAAGGAGTGGGATCAACCAATTATCAATCAGCCTGAAGTTGGTTTTTTGGGTATTCTATGCCAAAAGCGAGAAGATGTCCTTTGTTTTTTAATGCAGGGGAAAATAGAACCGGGTAATGTAAACAAAATCCAATTATCGCCAACTTTACAGGCTACAAAAAGTAATTTTATGCAGGTTCATGGTGGCAATGTGCCTAAGTTTCTGGAATATTTTAAAGATGAGGTAGAAGGACGGAAAATAATCGTGGATCAATTGCAGTCCGAACAAGGTGCTAGGTTTTTGAGAAAGAGAAATCGTAATATGATAATCGAGATGCCAGAGAGTACAAAGCTGGAAGTTCCAGACAATTTTTGTTGGTTGACATTGAATCAATTGAAGCATCTTCTTAGTTATCCGAACTTGATCAATATGGATACTCGAACAGTTTTATCTTGTATTCAAATCGTATAATAGGCTATGGAAATTTATAATAACGAGTTTAAGAACCAAATGTTAAAATCTATCTTAGGAAAGGATAGTGGTTTACATACATTCGAGTCGATTATCAGCTGGTTTACTAACCTAAAAATGTATGCATCTTTAGAGGTTCGTGATTGTAATATAAATGATCTGAAAGAATGGAGCTTTGATAATATATCAATATCCCATGATTCAGGAAAATATTTTGAAGTCCTTGGCGTTAAATGTCGGGTTGGCAATAGAGAAATGTCGGAATGGTATCAACCAATTATCAGACAAAGAGAAGAAGGTATAACCGGTTTTATCATAAAAAAAATAAATGGAGTATATCATTTATTGGTACAAGCAAAACTGGAAGCCGGGAATTTTGATGTATTAGAAATGGCACCGACAGTTCAATGTATTACAGGTAGTTACAGCAATCCGGAATTTACAGTAACCTATTTAGACTATTTCCTGAAAAAGAAGGGTACAGTACATTTTGATACTTTGCAATCAGAAGAAGGCGGTCGTTTCTATCAGGAGCAAAATCAAAATATTATTTTAGAGGTAGGTGAAGATGAACTTATTGATCTTCACCCTAATTTTATTTGGATGACCGTTAACCAAGCTAAGGCTTTTATAAAATTTAATAATTATTTTAATATAGAAGCTAGAAGTTTGTTAGCTTGTATTACCCCAGTTTAATGGATAAAATTATAAATATTGCAATTATTGGCTGTTCTGCCATCGCTGATAAAACGGTGCTTCCCACGATAAAAGGGAATATCAGGTTTAATTTAGTTATGGTTGGATCTAGGTCGGTAGAAAAGGGTAAACAATTTGCGTTAAAATATGAGTGTGATTTCGGTAATTATGAAGACGTTTTAAACTCTTCCGAAGTCGACGCAGTTTATGTATCAGTACCTACTGGCTTACATTTCGAATGGGGCTTAAAAGTTTTAAAAGCTGGTAAAAATCTTCTGTTAGAAAAGCCTTTTACTTCAACAATTGAACAGGCTGAAGAAATAATAGAATATGCTAAATCTAATGACTTAGTTGCTATGGAAGGGTTGGCCTATGTTTACCACCCTTATTTCTTAGCTGTTAATGATTTATTATCCCAGAACGTCATTGGTGAAATCAGGCTTTTGGATACTGCTTTTGGATTTCCTAAACTCCCATTATCAGACATTCGAAACCAAAAAGACATTGGTGGTGGGGCAATTCTGGATAATTTAATCTACCCATTAAGTTCAGCATTGACTTTTTTCGGTGCGGATTATAAAAAGATAAGCTATCATCTGGTGATTGATAAAGATCTTGAGATTGACGAAAGGGGAGTCGTTCGGCTTGATTGGGAAGATAAATCTGCAAATTTGACCTATGGCTTCGGATTTTCATATAAGAATAGTATAGAAATTTGGGGTAGCGAAGGCACCATTATAATAGATAGAGCCTTTACCAAACCGGCCAATAGTACTGCTGAAATTATTATAAAAAAGGGTGGTAGCGATAATAAAATCGTGACCATTGAGCCTGTTAACCAATTTCATTTGATGTTAGATGGTTTTTATGATAAGGTTAACAAAATCGATTTTTCAGGAAAGAATGAAAAAGAAGACATCTTAGCACGAATGCGGGTGATATCTGAAATGTATAAATCTGTTATTTAATATGAGTAAGATAGCAATATTAGGGGCTAATGGTTATATTGGGAGGCATTTAACACACAAGCTGACCCAGGAGGGTGTTCATGAGTTATTTTTGTTTGATGTGCAACCGAATGAAAGTGGTTCTGAGAATTATGAGCAACTTGATTTATCGAAACCTATAAGTGACGAAATTAAGCATGCGTTAGGTTCGGTTGATTACATGTTCTTCTTTTCCGGGCTGACTGGTACCATAAAAAGTGTCGATCATTACGAAACTTTCATCAAGATAAATGAACTTGGCCTGCTGTCAGTCCTCGATATTTTGAAAGCTCAGGTTAACAAGCCTAAATTAATTTTTCCATCTACAAGATTAGTTTACAAAGGCAAGGATAATCAACCTTTGAAAGAAGATGCTGAGAAGGAATTCAAAACCTTATATGCAATTAATAAGTTTGCTTGTGAAAGTTACTTGGAGATTTATAAAAATTTGTTTGACATTGATTATACAATTTTCCGTATCTGTGTACCATACGGTAATATGCTTGGTAATGAACTTTCATATGGTACGTTGAGCCACTTTTTTAATAAAGCGGTGAAGGGAGAAAATATTACTCTTTACGGTGACGGGAGCTTAAAACGAACGTTTACTCATGTTGATGATTTAACGGAACTTTTGATTAGGGGTGCTTTTAGCGAAGCTTCTAGCGGACAGATTTATAACATTGGCAGCAGAGATAGCTTATCGCTACTCGAAGTTGCTACAGCAATAGCTAAAATATATGGTGTTGAAGTAGACTTCAAAGAATTTCCAGTTATGGATAAAAAGATTGAATCCGGAGATACAATTTTTGATGGGGATAAACTAGAGAAGTTGTTAGCATATAATTACAAATATTCATTTGCAACGTGGATAAAACAATTTGAAAAATGAAGGTAATTCTTTCTCAAGGTCAAGGCAAGCTTCTTTTGCATCAAACAGCAGCATTTCTCAAGAAAGCAAATGTAGATGTCACTTATATTTCGGGTTGGATTCCTAGAAAATATCCTAAAGTTGTAAACTTGATTGGTTTTATGGTGGGTAAGGCAGATTTGTATAGAAAATTAAGATTAAGGCAGCCTGAAGGGTTAGCCGATAATGATATTATAATTTGTGCACTTCCTGAAATTTGGTATTGGATCTTAATTATTTTACAAAAAGCTAAACTCCTTTCTTTAGACACTGCTTTGGTTAAGGGTTGGAGATATTGGGGAAGTTACTCAACAAGATATATTAAAGATGCTCAGATATTCCAAGTTAGAAGTGGTGGCGGACAGGGCGGTGCTTTAACAACTGCAAAGGAAAATGGAATGATTACTATTGCAGATCATAGTATTGCTCATCCTGTTTCCATGAAAAAGTTGTTAATTGAAGAGTATGCCAAGTTTAACAAGCCGTATGACTTAGATCCTGATACGAAGTTTTGGAGCTTAGTGATTAAAGATTGCGAGGATGCCGACTATGTTCTTGTAAATTCGGACTTTGTCAAATCGACTTTTCTTGAAAATGGCTATGCGTCATCAAAAATTGAGGTGCTTTACCTTGGGGTTAGATCAGATTTTGTTGGAATAAAAAAAGACTGGTCATTACCGCTGAGCGGCCCTATAAGGCTACTTTTTATTGGGTCTTTTGGATTTAGAAAAGGTGCAAGAATATTAATCGAAGCAATGAGGATTTTTCAGGATCAAGGCGCGAATATAGTACTTGATGTTATTGGTGAGATCGACGACGTAAACGAGTTGCTAGAAGAATACAAACTAAATAATATTAAATTCCATGGGACATTGGTATATGATGATTTGGTAAAGTTTTTAAGTAATAGAGATATATTTGTATTTCCTACATTTGTTGAAGGATCTGCAAGAGCTGCCATGGAAGCAATGGGTGCCGGTATCCCCGTTATAACTACAGCGAATTGTGGCATACCTATTGAAAATGATCAAACAGGTGTTGTGATCAATCATAATGATACTGATTCTCTTGTAAAAGGAATAGAAAAATTAATTAACGATGATAGTCTGAGAAGGTTGGTTGCAAAGAACGCTATCGAATTAATTAGAACAGAATATACTTGGGACAACTATGCAAATAACTTAAAAGATTTCTATAGCAGAATACTAAGCGAAAGAACCAAACAATTGCATTAGTAAAGAAAATATGCCGAAAATTTCAATTATAACTTCCACCTATAATGCATCTAGCACATTAAAAGCTTGTATAGATAGTGTAAAAGCTCAAACTAATCAAGATTTTGAGTACATCATAATTGATGGTGGATCTAAAGATTCAACTATTAAAATAGTACAGGAGAATTTGGATACTGTTACTACCTGGATCAGTGAAAGTGATATGGGTATTTATGATGCTTGGAATAAAGGGATAAAGCTAGCTACTGGAGAATGGATCATGTTTCTAGGTGCTGATGACTTACTATTGCCAGAGACAATTGACAATTATATAGCCATTCTAAATGAAGAAGAATTAAATAGTTTAGATTACATTTCTGGAAAAGTAGAGTTAGTATCTTCAACAGGAGCTGTGATCAAAATATGGGGGACTAAATGGATGTGGAAGGACTTTAGTCGATTTATGAATGTTGCTCACGTAGCCTCTATACATTCAAAAAAATATTTTGAGCAGTACGGAGTCTTTGATGCCAATTTTAAAATTGCTGGAGACTATGAGTTACTTTTAAGGGCTAAGAAAAATTTACGATATCGTTTCCTAGACAAGATTGTTGCAAGAATGGGATATGGTGGAGTAAGTTCTGGCAACTCTAAGGTTTTTAAAGAAGCGTTGATAGCCAAGATTAACAGTGGTGGTTTAAACCCTACTTTGTGCATTATTGATGATAAAGTTGCAAGGTTTAAATTCTTTATTAAAAGTCTGATAAAATATGGTAAGTAAAGGATTATCGAGATATTTACTATTTTCAACACTTTTTTTGATTTTTAGTGAATCATTAAGGGTAAAAAGCTTTATTGATTTAAAGTTTTCTTATGTTATCATCATTGTTAATATCATATTGTTTTTATTCCTAAAACAAAAAACACAATATCCAAAAAAAGCATTCTGGGCAATCCTGTTAATAATTATTCTGAGCCTTATAAGTTTTTTAAAAGGTAATGATACAATTGTCGCTATACTACCTCAAATAATAGGCATCAGTTTAAGTAGTTTCTACTTTTATAATTTTTTTAAGTTCTCTCCATATTCAGTAGATTACATTTTCGATAAGTATGCTAAATGGTCTGTGGTATTAGCGGGTATTGGCATTGTAATAGCGGTTGTCCATTATCTTACCGGCGACTTTGGATACCGGTTGCAAAGTATTTTTACTGAGCCGGCTCACTTTTGTGGAGTTATGTTACCCGCGTTTTACTATTACTTAAAAAATAGAGATAAAAATTTTTATCGCTTATCTATTATTTCCTTTGCATTAATCCTTTCATTGTCTTCTGTCGGCTACCTTGGAATGCTTGTATGCCTAATTATTTACCGTAAGAAAATTAACATTTTAGTTAATGCAAGCGTATTTTTTATTTCGATTGTTCTCGGCGTTGTTATATACTTAAATGTCGAGAGCTTCAGGCTGAGGATTGACGATACTTTATCATCAATAGGGACATTTGATGTTGAAGATGTTAATTTGAGTACGTATGCACTTGTATCAAATTTATATGTTGCGACAAATGTGTTTAAAGAAAGTCCAGTTATTGGTAATGGCATTGGGTCTCATCAGTTAAGTCATAAAAAATATATTTATGGATTGACAGGAATAGATAGTTTTAGCGAAGATTTTCAAAGCTTTAATTCCGAAGATGCTAACTCGCTTTTTATAAGGATTTTATCTGATTTGGGTTTAATTGGTATAGTTCTGGTAATTACCTTTATAATAATGTGCTATACAAAGCATGATCATTTTTATGTATTAAGTAGGGCAATTTTAGTTTATTTTTTTTATAAGCTATTGAGAGAGGGGCATTATTTTTCTCCAGAGATGTATTTCTTCGTATTTGCTTACTTTTTCATTAAAAAGCATAGTGAAGTGGTTCAAAATAATTTAGTAGAAAATATCTGATAATTAATAATGAATACAATAGTTATATCGGGTGTGAATCTGACGGAAGGTGGCATTTTAAGTATTTTGCAAGATTTGTTGAAAGCACTTAAAAGTATATATGAGAAAAATGAGATGAGGATAATTGTCCTCGTTAATTCTAGGCAATTGGTAACAGAATATCTGAATGATTTTGAAATTTATGAATATCCTCACATTAAAGCGAGTTGGTTAAAAAGATTAAGATTTGAGTATATAGAAAGCATGAATATTTCAAAGCAATTTAATCCAGATTTGTGGATTTCATTGCACGACATTACTCCTAATGTCAAATGTGCCTATCAAGTCGTCTATTGTCATAATCCATCTCCTTTTTATAAACTTCCCCTAAAGGATGTTGGCTTAGATTTCACTTTTTCTTTATTTACTCAACTTTATAAATATCTATATGCGATAAACATAAAGAAAAATAAGTTTGTAATAATTCAACAAAATTGGTTACGCGAAGAATTCAAAAAGCGTTACAATGTGGAATCTATAGTTGCTTATCCGACTAATAACACTGTCAATATACACAATGTCGAAAGGAAGATCAAAGATTCTTTCACCTTCTTTTACCCTTCCTTTCCAAGGGTATTTAAAAATTTCGAAACTTTACTTGCATCAGCTGTAGAATTAAATAAACGAAGAAATAATTTCTTTGTAATCATTACCATTAGTGGAAAAGAAAATAAGTATAGTCAGAAGCTTTTCGAAAAATATTCGAGATATCCCTTCATAAAATTTATTGGTCTTCAAAAAAGAGACGAGATTTTTAAATTATATGAGGAGGCAGATTGCTTAGTTTTTCCGTCCAAATTAGAAACCTGGGGCCTGCCTTTATCTGAATTTAGACCATATAATAAGCCTATAATAGCTGCCAACTTACCCTATGCGAAAGAAACTATAGGAGATTATAATAAAGTAAAGTTCTATAGTCCGGACGATTCGCTAGAATTAGCAAATTATATGGAAATGCTTATAGATAACAATTTGTCATTTGATGAAAATAAAGTTGCTCAACCTGACGCACCTTTCTTTTTAAATTGGAATGATTTGGTAAAATTTTTAATTGAATCTTCTAAAAACTAATGGAATTAAATATTACTGCCTCTATCGTGCTCTTTAATAGTGATGCCGATGAAATCAAGCATGTCATTTCTTGTTTTACATCGGAAACATTGCGTCTGAAATTATATCTTATTGATAATTCGAAAAATAATGCTTTAAAATATTTAGGTGATATAGAGAACGTTGAATATATTTTTCTTGGTAAAAATGTAGGCTATGGTGCTGCCCATAATATTGCAATATCATTATCAGAAAAAGATTCGCCCTATCATTTAATACTGAATCCCGACATTTCCTTTAAATCAAAAATTATTGAGCAAGCATTTTATTACATGGAGCGTAATACTAAAATAGGAATGTTAAGCCCAAGGATATCATATCCAGATGGTAGGCCACAATATATGTGTAGGATGTTGCCTACGCCTTTTGATCTCATCGCAAGGAGGTTTATGCCGAGCTTCATTAAGCCCATATTTGGAAAGTCCTTAAATAATTATACGTTAAAAAAATTAGATTACCGTAAAATTCACAATATTCCAAATTTACCAGGCAGTTTCATGTTTTTAAGAAACAAGGCTCTAAAAGAGGTTGGAGGATTTGATGAGAACTTCTTTATGTATCTTGAGGATATTGATTTAACAAGAAGAATACATTCCAAATATGATACCATTTACTATCCTGATATTGAAATTACTCACGCATTAGAACAAGGGTCTTATAAGTCTGGCAAGCTTCTAAAATATCACATTCAAAGTGCATTATATTATTTTAATAAATGGGGATGGTTTAAAGATAAAGCTCGTTCAAAAATCAATAAGTCCTTGGAGAAAATGTTAAAAAATGACTAGAAATTTAAATAATTATGTGCTTATTATGGCTGGCGGCGTGGGCTCCCGTTTCTGGCCAAAAAGCCGCAATCATTTCCCAAAACAGTTTATCGATATTTTAGGTACAGGGGAGTCGCTCCTGCAATTAACCTATCAACGATTTTTGAAGGTTTGTCCAAACGAGAATATCATGATTCTCACGAATGCAGGTTATGCAGATTTGGTAAAGGAGCAGTTGCCGAATGTTTTGATAGATAATATTTTGTTAGAGCCCAGCCGGAACAATACCGCACCTTGTATTGCCTATGCCACTTATAAAATTCTGCAAAAGAATCCGGAAGCCAATATTGTAGTGGCGCCGTCGGATCATTTGATTTTGAAGGAGGCTGTATTTATTGAAAAGGTTAACCAGGCTTTGGACTTTGCAGCGGTAAACAATGCATTGCTTACCCTTGGGATCAGTCCCACCCGGCCCGATACAGGTTATGGGTATATTGAATACGAAGTATCTAGTAGCGAGTATCAGGTATCAGGTAATGGGATTTATAAAGTGAATGCTTTTAAGGAAAAACCAGTATTGGAAAAAGCGCAGGAATATGTAGAGAGCGGGAATTACCTGTGGAATGCAGGGATCTTTATCTGGAAAGCTGCTAACCTCCAGAAAGCATTTGAAAAGTATGCACCTGAAATTGATGCTCTATTTAAATTAGGGAATGATGTTTATAATACTTCTGCAGAAGCACAATTTATCCTGGATCAATATCCAACTAGTCCGGATATTTCTATTGATTATGCTATTTTAGAAAAAGCGGATAACATTTTTACCATCCCTGCAGATATTGGCTGGTCTGACCTGGGTACCTGGGCATCCCTCCATGCTATTGCAGCACAGGATGAGGACCATAATGTATGCAATAGTGAACACCTTCATTTACAGGATACCCAGAACTGTATGATCAATTTGCCGAAAGGCAAGGCCGCAGTGATTAGGGGTTTGGACAATTTTATTGTAGTGGATGATGGAAATGTGTTGATGATCTATCCTAAATCTGAAGAGCAGGAGATTAAAGGTGTATCAAAAGAAATGGTTTTTAAATTTGGGGATCAATACTCCTAATTTAAAGCAGGCTTATCATAAAAAGATAAGCCTTTTTTTGTCGACTTATTTCCTGGCTTGCTCTACTATTCCTGAATAGGGCGTTTGTTGGGATTTGGTCTCATTTAAAAAGTGTAACTTTGGTGTGAAGTAAATGTGTGCAATGAGTATACATAATCACCCCAGTTAACAGTAAGTTTTTATAAGAGGCACTATTTTTGTTAATATTGCAAAACATTTTATTACACTTAGTTGTTAACGCTCGATATTTTTTATGCAAACACGTTACCTATACATTCTTAAGTACATCTTGCCGATAACCGATTTGTTGATGGTTTTGGCCGTGTACTTTTTCTCTTATCAATTTACCAGTTACCTTGGAAAGAGTGTAGATACTGAATTGCAATGGCATTATGTTGTGGTTTGTAGTTTGTTGTGGATTGTTTCTACCACCTCTTTCGGCTTGTATACTGAATATGGTTCGAGGAGAATTGAGCGTATTTACAGGGGTACCTGGAGAAGTGTATTGCTCCATGCGATTTTGTTTTCAATCTATCTGTTCTTCTCTAGGCAGAATGATTTTTCCAGATCGTTTTTAGTTGTTTTTTATGGCGCACTAGGTCTTCTTTTTTTAGTTAACCGGTTTATTGGCACCTCTTTTCAGTTTTTACTGTTTAACCATTTGAGGGGGGTAAAATCTGTTGCCATTATGGGAAATAATGCTACCGGTGAACAGCTGGCTACGTATTTTGAGAAGCAAAAATATATTGAGTTTCATGGTTTTATTCCGGATGTGCCTGATCATTACCTGGAACGCGATGGCCAGTTGAGCAGCGCTGTTGGAAAACAGTTTGAACTGGCGGTGGAAAAAGGGATTAAGGATATTTACGTTACGATTGCGCCTGAGCGGATGAGTGATATGTTGATTTTAACAGAGGAAGCAGAACGCCAATGTGTGCGTTTAAAGTTTATTCCAGATATTAGTGGTGCCTTATTGTCTCCATATACGGTGAGTTACTTAGGAAACGAATTTCCCGTAATTTCACTTAGATCAGAACCTCTAGAGAAAATTCATAACCGCTTCAAAAAACGGTTGATTGATATTGTCTTTAGCGGAATGATTATTCTATTTGTATTGAGCTGGTTGTATCCAATTATTGCGCTGTTAATAAAGTTACAAAGTAAAGGTCCGGTTTTGTTTAAGCAGCTGAGGAGCGGCCGGGATGATGAACCTTTCTATTGCTTCAAGTTTCGCAGTATGCGGATGAACGCTGATAGCGATAAGAGACAAGCCAGTAAGGATGATGACCGAATTACACCGATTGGCAAGTTTTTGAGAAAATCAAGCCTGGACGAGTTGCCACAGTTTTTCAACGTATTTATGGGACATATGAGTGTTGTTGGTCCGCGGCCACACATGCTTAGCCATACGGAACAGTACAAAGGAATCGTGGATCAGTTTATGGTTCGCCACTTTTTAAAACCTGGAATTACCGGCTGGGCTCAAGTAAATGGCTATCGTGGTGAGACTAAAGAGGATTATAAAATGGTTAAACGGGTTGAGCATGATATTTGGTATCTGGAGAACTGGACTGCTGCGCTTGACGTGAAGATTATCTTTATGACGGCTATTAATATGGCGAAGGGTGAAGAAAATGCTTTTTAAGGCGTAACATTCCATTTCACAATAAGCTCGGTCTGTTTCAGTCTGAGATTTCTTTTTTTATTTATAAAGATTTTTTTCCGCTCTATGCCGCGAGGCATGGTACTTTGACGCGCCAAAGTACCCAAAGCGCTTCGTCAATCCAGCTATGGGCCTTTTGCGCTATAACAAGCGCATCAAAAAAACAGCGGCACTGCGTTTTGTGTTCCACCCTTCTATAATTTGAACTATTGTTAAGAACACAAAACCACTGCGTTTAAGGTTTGTTAGTGCTATTTGTTCTATTGTACAACTGTTTTTTTGATTTCTCCGGTCCCTGGGATTGACGGCGTTCTTAGGTAAGGCTTGTGCTTTTATTAAAGATGGTTAGCGAAACGCCAAAAAAAACACATCTAAGAAATGTATCTAAAGGGTGGAAAGGTAATAACAGATTTTTGTAAATGT